>Ga0181524_10000235_pt1 | contig 67264 bp, 46 predicted proteins | sample PEATcosm2014_Bin_34_FD_119761 | JGI IMG/M metagenome (GOLD analysis project Ga0181524, IMG submission 119761) | Peatland microbial communities from MTU Mesocosm Facility, Houghton, MI, USA - PEATcosm2014_Bin05_60_metaG | ecosystem: Environmental > Terrestrial > Soil > Wetlands > Peat | place... | reverse complement strand
TCTCGATCGGAATCGTGTAGTAACGCTCCATCTCCTCGGCGGAAAGGCCGGGCGCCTGCGCGGTGATTTCCAGGATGACCGGCGTTGGATTCGGATACGCCTCGATGTTGAGCTTCTCAAAGGCGAAGAACCCCGCCCCGGCAAAGGCCACCAAGCCGAACAGAACGATCGCCCGGCGGCTGAGGCAGAAGGCTATGACAGATTTCAACATGTTGGGCTAATCGCCGGGCGAGGCGTGCAGCATGCCGCTCAGGAATACGGCCCCATCGGTCACGACCAGTTGTCCGCGCTGCAACCCTTCGAGGACCTGATATTGGCCGTCTCGTTGCAGGTCAACTCTGATGGTTCTTTGAAAAAAACGGCGGCGATCGGTGGTGACCCACGCCGAGATCGTGCCATCGCCTTCGCGCACGACGCCATTCATCGGTATGGCGACCGACTCGACCGGGTCCTGAACTCGAATTACGAAGCTGGCCAGCATTCCGGGACGCAACTCGTGTTTGGGGTCCGCTATCTCGGAGCGGATGGTGACTCGATGGCTGTTCGCGTCCACCGTCGCATATATCTTGGCGATCTTTCCTCGAAACACACGACCCGGATAGGCCATCACCTTGGCCTCGACCGCTTGCCCAACCTGGCAGAGCGGGCTGTCGCTTTCGGTGACATTTCCCAGCATCCACTTGAGCGAGGTGTCGGCGACCGAGAACGGGGCCGGGGCGGTCCCTGGCTGCACCAGGAGGCCGGGAGGCGCGTTGTAAGCTGTGACCTCACCGTCCAACGGACTGCGCACGACCAGCGCCGGGTCAATCTTGCGCGTGTCCACAATTTGCTGGATTTCGGACTCCGTCTTGCCGAAAACGCGGACTGCATCGCGCGCGGCTTTAAGCGCGCCCTCCGCCGTTTGCTCGTCCGAGGCCGTCTGTTCCACCTCGCGTTGGGAAACTCCGTTGGTGCCGTAGAGGTCCCTCGCGCGGGCCAGTTCCTTGCTGGTCAGATCCAACATCGCCGCGGCCCCGATCAGAGTTGCTTCGGCCTGGATGAGGTCAGGACTGTCAATCGTATAGAGCGGCTGTCCCTTTCGAACCTCGTCACCCAAGTCGACGAAGGTTTTGATGAGCTTGCCCTGGTAGGGCGGAAAAACTTGAACCGATAGGTCGTCAACGAAAGCGATGCTGCCGACGGCCTCTTTCTCAACGGGGAAAAGGCAGGTTCCCACAGGTTCGATTTTGATCGAATTGAGTTGACCTGGCGCCAGGTCCACCGCTGCCTCGGGTTGGGCGGAGTTGGTCGTCAAACCCGGCCCCTGCGGCGGGGTCGTGTTCGCAGGCTGGCTCGACCCGGACCTCATCAGGAGGCCCGCGCAAACGATGGCCGCCACGGCCACAACCACCGCGGCTCCTCGCCCGTTAAGCGGTAACGGATTCTTCATTGCAAACTAAAACGATTCATCACGACTCGTCTGCCAGCTTGCACGATAGCTCCGGGCGATCCCTTGTCTATGAGGCGAGGTACAAATCTCTTGTAGGACATTGCCTAATCCCTTTGTCAGGCGCCCTCCGCTCTTTCCGCTTGTCTGCCCAGCCGCAATGCGACATCCTTGGCGCGACGCATCAATTCCTTGAGTCTGATCCTCATCGTTCCCGATAAATTCAAAGGCACGCTCAGCGCCGGCGCGGCGGCCCAAGCCATCGCGCGGGGTTGGGGAAAGGCGCGTCCGCAGGACCCTCTCATCCTGCTTCCCATGAGCGACGGCGGCGATGGTTTCGGCGAGGTCATTAGCGGTTTGCTCAACGCTAAACTTCAAACTATCTCGGCCATGGATGCCGCACATCGGCCCTGCACCGCCCAGTGGTGGTGGGAGCCGCAGAGCCGCACCGCCATCATCGAATCGGCGAAGATCATCGGCCTGGCGATGCTGCCGTCCAAACACTCGCATCCCTTTGCCCTCGATACGGCGGGCCTGGGGGCGATCATCGCTGCACTGGCGGCTGCCGGCGCAAAACGCTGCCTGGCCGGCATCGGCGGCAGCGCGACCAATGACGGCGGTTTTGGCCTCGCGCGCGCCTTGGGTTGGGAATTCCTCGACCGCGCGGGCCGTCCCCTCGAGCAATGGACTGCCCTGGACGAGCTGGCGCGCATCTGCGCCCCGCGCCGCCGCCGGTGGTTCAAGGAGCTGCGCGTGGCCGTGGACGTCCAGAACCGCCTGCTCGGGCCCCGTGGGGCCACTCGAGTTTACGGGCCGCAAAAGGGTTTGCGGCCGGAGGATTTTGCCCGGGCCGAACGTTGCCTGGGCCGCCTGGCGCGAGTGGTTTGCCGGCAGTTCGGCCACGATTTCGCGCGGGAGCCAGGCGCAGGGGCCGCCGGCGGACTTGGATTCGGGTTGCTGGCTTTCCTGGGCGCTCGCCTTGAGCCGGGATTCGATTTGTTTGCCCGCCAGGCCGGGCTGGCTCGCCACCTGCGCCGCGCCGATCTCGTCATTACCGGCGAAGGCAGCATCGACCCCTCAACCCTCATGGGCAAAGGCGTCGGCCAAATCGCCCGCCAATGCCGCAAGCTGCATGTCCCCTGCATCGGCCTGGCTGGCGTTGTCCACGACCGCCTGAGTGCCCAAACCCCGCACGGCTTCACCCAACTCCGCGCCTTGACCGAATTGACCTCGCTCGAAAAGGCCAAGACCCAACCCGCCCGCTGGCTCGAACGCCTGGCCCAACGCGTCGGCGGCGAAATCTGCCCTTCATAGACCGAAGTCAAAAGCGGCGAGTGGCGAGTGTCGGGGGTCGAGGGGCGGATGCCGAGCGGCGAGGGAACGAATTGCTGCCCCCTCGACCCGGGCGCATCCCGACACTGCCCCCGGAGCGCCGGCTTTAGCCGGCTTTGGGCGCACCTGGGCCCCTGCCGTGCCGCTGCCGAACATTGGACGTCCAAAGCCGGCTAAAGCCGGCGCTCCGGTCCTTCCGCACTGCCTGCGGGGGCAGTGTCGGGATGCGCCCACTCGACCCCCACCACTGAGAGTTGGCATTTCCCTCTCCGGCCGATTAAGCTCATGCTCATGAATCTTGAAGACCATTTGGGCGACATCATCCGCAAAGCGCGCGCCATGTCGAGAGTCTCGGCTGAAACGGCGGCGCAGGCCGCCGGCCTGAATTCAGCCGAACTGGCAGAACTCGAGGAATCGGGTCAGAGCCCGCCGGCGCGAACGCCGGATTTCAGCGCCCTGGCAAAACTGTTGGACCTGGATGCTGTCAAATTGGAGGCCATCGCCAAGGGCTGGACACCCTCCGCAAAGGACTTGGGCCGGTGGCGCGAACTGCGGTGCGTCGCCACGACTGCCGGCAATATGGCCGTCAACTGTTACCTGGTCTGGGATGAGGTCTCGAGGGATGCGGCCCTGTTCGACACCGGGTGGGAAGGCGAGCCTATCTTCCACCTCATCGCCGAAAACCAGGTCCAGCTCCGCCACGTTTTCATCACTCACTCGCATCAGGATCACATCGCCGCCCTGAGCGCAGTGCGCGACCGCTTCCCCAAAGCCCGCCTCCACTCCAGCGCCCCGCTTGGCCCGGTGGACCAACGCAACCGCCCCAACGATTTCATCCACCTCGGCAGCCTCCGCATCACCCACCGCGACACCCCGGGCCATGCCCCGGACGGCACCACCTACATCGTCGGCACCTGGCCCGAAGACGCCCCGCATGTCGCCATCGTAGGCGACGCCCTTTTTGCGGGCTCGATCGGCCGCGGCAACCAATCCTGGGAACTCGCCCGCCGCAAAATCCGCGAACAAATCTTCACACTCCCCCCGGAAACTTTGCTCTGCCCCGGACACGGACCCCTTACCACCGTGGCCGAGGAAAAAGAGCACAACCCGTTTTTTCCATAATGCCCTCACACCTTCAGGTACTCCTTCGGGAACTTCCATGGGGCTCGGTAATCGGGCACGGCGAGCCGGGCGGCCTCAGGGTCGCCGACGATCTGTTCTTTTGCCGGGTCGAAGCGGATGGAGCGGCCGAGCTTGAGTGAAAGCAGGCTCAATTGAACGGGCACGTCGACTTTGACATGGTAGTTCGGATTGCAGCCTGGCTGCTTGCGGGATTTCACGCAGTCCAGCCATTCGCGTTCGTGGCCGGGTGAGGGAGGGATGGACTCGGGCGGTTGGGGCAGGCCCTTCATTTTGTCGCCTTCAGGCACGATCTTGAACATGTCGTAGTTGGCGTAGAGGGTGCCGTTGGCGCCGTGGAAATAGGTGCCCAGGCGCCGTTGCGGCTTGGGTTCGCCGTGGAAATCGAAGCCGTAGCTGTTGGTCAGCGAGGACATCCAGGTGAGGGTCAGGTTGGGATATTGCCAGAGGACCTCGTGATGGTCGTAAGCATCGCCATCGTCCTTGAGGAAGAAGCGGCCGCCGGAGGCGCTGGTGTTGGTGGGGAAACCGAGGTCCAGCGCCCAGATGGGCAGGTCGATGATGTGCGGGGCCATGCCGGGGGTCCATCCGCCGCTGTAGTCCATCCAGGAGCAGTGGTTGTAGGCGTCGCGCACCAGCAGCAGGTTGAACCGGCCCAGCGGGGCGGGGCCGCACCACAAGTTCCAGTCCAGGCCCAGGGATTCCGGGGTCTGGCTCTGTGTGCTCCTGCCGACACCTTGAGGGTGCTGGTTCATGACGTTGAACGTGCGGACGGCGCCGATGGGACCGAGGTTGCCCGAGCCGATGAATTCGACCACGCGGCGGTAGTTGCCGGTGGCATGGATTTGGGTGCCGACCTGGCATATACGTTTGTGTTTATTGACGGCATTGCGCAAGGCGAGGCTCTCGGCCAGGTGCAGCGTCATCGGCTTTTGGACGTAGAGGTCTTTGCCGGCCTCGCAGGCCGCGATCCCCAGCAGGGCGTGCCAATGCGGCGGGGTGGCGATGATGACCGCGTCCAGGCCCGGTTGCCGGAGCATCTCGCGGAAATCGCGGTAGCCCTTGCAGCCGGCCTCCTTGTAGCGATCGGTGACGGTCTCCAGGCGGGCGTCCCAGACATCGCAGGCGGCGGTGACGGCCACATCGGGATAGCGGGCGCAGGTGGTGAGATTGGAGGCGCCCATGCCGCCGCAGCCAATGATGCCCAAATTGATGCGCTCGCCGGGCGGCGATTTGCCCGGGCCGCCAAGGGCCGAGGCGGGGATGATCGTGGGAACAGCGGCAAGGGCCGCAGCCGCGGCCGTGGTTTTCAGAAAATGCCGGCGCGTAGCCGGAGCGGATGGATCGGGGTTCATATTTGAACCCAGTTCCGTAGGCGTTTTTGACGGCCAAAGCAATTGTTTTTTTCGGCTGAGTATCTGATGTTTTACATTTGACTTGCTTAAGAAATGGGGGATGTGTTTAAAGAGCACGGGATGAAAGTCATAACGGATGAACATTGCACCGGTTACTCGCACGCGGGCCACCCGGAGAGGCCGGAGCGGATTAGCGGAATCATGCACAGGCTGCACGGACAGACCGCCCTGCCCATCGCGTGGAGCAGGCCTGGGCCTTTCGAGGAAGCCGCGCTCCTGCGGGCCCATGGGGCGGGGCATCTCGCCCGGCTGAAGCAGGGGGAGGATTTCGACGAGGATACGCCGTATGCGCCGGAGATCGTCAAGCATGCATTGGCATCGGCGGGGGCAGCTCTGGAGGCCCTGAGAGAGGCCCGGGCGGGCGGGATGGCGTTTAGCCTGATGCGGCCGCCGGGGCATCACGCTTCACGCCACCGGGCGATGGGGTTTTGCTATTTGAACAATATCGCCGTCGCGGTGCTGGAGGCCCTGGCCACGGGCACGCGACGGGTTGCGGTCTTTGATTTCGACGTGCATCACGGAAACGGGACGGAGGCCATCCTGCTCAACAAACCCGGGGCGGCCTTTTTCTCGGTCCACCAGTCTCCCTGCTACCCGTGGACCGGGCTGCGGAACATGGGGAACAACTGCTTCAATTACCCGCTGCCGCCGAGGACGCCGCGCGCGGAATATCGTGAGGTGCTGGGGGACGCGCTGGAACAGATGCGAGGTTTCAGGCCGGAACTCATCGCGGTGTCGGCCGGCTTCGATGCCTACGCGCGGGACCCGCTGGGCCAGATGAAGCTGGAGGCGGAAGACTTTTACTGGCTGGGCAAATCGTTGCAGCGGCCGGGCGTGCCGGTGTTTAGCCTGCTGGAAGGCGGATACAGCGACGATTTGCCGGAGTTGGTCCTGGGCTACCTGATGGGGCTGGAGGGGAAGTGATTGTCAAAGGACCTCGTCGCCCGGGAGCGGCGGACTGGCTGGCACGCGAGCAAGGATGTCATCCACCTTCTGCCAGTCAACCCTCTTGGCGCGTGACGGAATGCCCTCGCGCGCCTGTGAAGCGGAAACTTGCGCAGCCAAGGCGATGGACACGATTTGATCCACGCTGACTTTTTCCTTCACAGCGACTTCGTTGACCTGTTTCAGGAGCAGGTCCGGGATTTTCACTTCAAGGATGCTCATTTCGACTGATGTAATATAAGCAGAAACTCCATCGGCTTCAAGACTTGAATCCCCAACGCCACCGCGGGCTGCAAATGGCGCGCATTGTGAGTGATGATGACCAGGGCGCCAGACTCTTGCGCCAACTGGACGAGCGGTTCGTCATCAGGGTCGTGCAAGATCGGCTCCCAATCCAAAGGGAGGGCGCTCGGTTACATCGCCAGACGCTTCCCGGGCAAGAGTTGGGCAACGGGAGAAGTAATGGTGCCGGAGGAGGCTTTGGCCACTTTGGCCTCGGAAGGTTTTCATTTCACCGTCGAAGGTCCCGCCACGTATGAGCGCCTTACGTCGCTACGAGATACTCCTGCCACTGCGGTTCAATGACGGCCAATCGGTGCCTGACCCTGCACCAGTTTGACACTTGCCCGCCCCGGTGGGATAAACCAGATGTGAAGCCGCTCAAGAAACCTGCGGCAAAGAAGACGGTCGGCATCTCGTTCGTGGGGAGGTACCGTCCGCGGATGAACAAGCTGACACCAGCGGAGCGCCGGCAGTTGCGGGATCGTGCGATGCAGCTTGCAGCTCCAGTTATCGCTGCCCCACGCGACATCGTCCGCCGGTTCTTCGGATAGCGCCTGTCTTTTCCGTCGCGAGCAGCCAAGGGGGATGCCGGCAAGCAGGAGCCACAGTCAGATATTCTCCCCGATGACGGGAGGCGGCTGGTAGGACAGTTCGCGTTCCGGGGGGAGGGGGGCGGTTTCCCTGGCCAGGACGCGGTATTGGCGGATCTGGAAGGAGACTTCTTTGCCCTGCTGGAGGGCCTGGTGGGCATATTCCTCCTTGGTCATGCGGGCGCGAACGGTGAGGCCGCTGGGCAGCTCCAGTTCGACCCGAAGCAGGACTCCCAGGAAGAAGGTGTGGCGCAGGACGGCATGGTAGCGGTACTGAGTGAGGTCGGAGGAGATTTGCACGGCGTAAGGGCGGAACCCGATGCGGAGTTTTTGCCCTTCGCCCAGGCCGCAGGAGGGAAACTCCAACTCGCCCGCGCGGGCGGCGCCGTTGCTGACCTGGAGTTCCAGGACATTCATGGCCCCGATGAAGCGGGCGACGAATTCATTGGCCGGCTGCTCATAGACTTCGCGGGGAGTGCCGACCTGTTCGAGGATGCCTCGAGAGAAGATGACGATGCGATTGGAGACCTCGAGCGCCTCCTCCTGGTCGTGCGTGACGAAGAGGGTGGTGACGTTGAGGTCGTGGTGCAGCGTGACGAGCCATTCGCGGAGTTCCTCCCGGATCTTGGCATCGACGGCGCCAAAAGGCTCATCGAGCAGGAGCACGCTGGGTTTGGAGGCCAGGGCGCGGGCGATGGCGACGCGTTGGCGCTGGCCGCCGGAGAGTTGGTGTGGGTAGCGGCGCTCCAGGCCCTCGAGGCCGAACAGGTTCAGCAACTCCGCAACGCGCCCCCGAATGCCCGCCCGTTTCCATTTCTTGATCTTCAGGCCGAAGGCGATGTTGTTCGAGACGTTCATGTTCTTGAACAGCGCATAGTTCTGAAACACGAACCCGATGTTGCGGCGCTGGACAGAGAGGTCGTTGACGCGGTTGCCGCGAATGAAAATGTCACCGCTGGTCGGCATTTCCAGGCCGGCTATCATGCGCAAGACGGTCGTCTTGCCGCCGCCGCTGGGGCCCAGCAAGGCCATCAACTCGCCCTCTTTGACGGAAATGGAGACGTCCTTGACGGCGGCAACATCGCCGAATCTCTTGGTAACGTTTCTCAGTTCGATGCTCACCGGGATTGTGAATTATGAATTATGAATTATGAATTACGGAGGAGGAGTTGAGGCGAATTGGGGTTTCGATTTCTTCGCGATGGTCGTAAAAATCGCCAGGAGCTGGTCGGTTTCATCCTCCAGGCGGGCGACCTCCTGCCCACCTAGGCCGGTGCCGTCGCGGAGTAGCTCCAGCCAATACGCGCTTTCATCGAGTTCCTTGAGGCAGTCACCGAGCTTGGCGACGAACTCAACTTTGGATCGAGCGCGGAAGGCTTCACGATAATGTGCTCCCACGGATGTCCCCGAGCGGAGGACCTGCCTCCCCAGCACCTGAGACGCTGCGTCCTTGGGTAAGGAGGTAAACAGCCGGATCATGCCGAGGGCGTATCGCTTGGTTCGCTCCCGCAAGTCTCGCCCCTGCCCGTCATTAAGCTCCCTGCTACCCCATCGCTTCAATTCATAATTCATAATTCATAATTCATAATTCTTTGCGGGTTTGGCGCCATTCCATGAGGATCTTGATGGCAAGGGTCAACAGGGCCAGGAGAACCAGCAGACTGGCGAGCGCAAAGGCGGCCGGGGCGTCGTATTCGTTGTAGAGCTTTTCCACGCGCAGAGGCATGGTGTCGGTCTTTCCGGTGATATGGCCGGAGACGACGGAGACGGCGCCAAACTCGCCCATGGCTCGGGCGTTGCACAGGATGATGCCATAGAGGAGGCCCCATTTAACGGAGGGGAGGGTGACGTGCCAAAAGGTCTGCCAGCCGTTGGCGCCGAGGGTGAGGGCGGCTTGTTCCTGCTCGGAGCCGGTGGCCTGCATGACGGGGATAAGTTCGCGCGCGACAAAGGGGAAGGTGACGAAGACAGAAGCCAGGACGATGCCGGGGACGGCGAAAATGACCTTGAGGTCATGGGCCTCGAGCCAGGGGCCCAGGAACCCTTGCAGCCCGAAGAGGACCACGAACATCAGCCCGGCCACTACCGGCGAAATGGAGAAAGGCAGGTCAATGAGGGTGATGAGCAACGATTTGGCGGGGAACTCGAATTTGGCAATCGCCCAGGCGGCAGCCAGACCGAACAGGACATTGAGCGGCACACTGATCGCCGCCACCAGGAGCGTGAGGCCAATCGCGGCCAGGGAATCGGCGGTCGTCAGGGCCTTTGCGTAATAGGCCCACCCCTTGGAAAGCGCCTGCGCAAAGACATTGGCCAGCGGGAGCAGCAGGAACACGAAGCAGAAGCCCAGCGCGATCAAGATGAGGAGCCACTTGACCAGCGCCGGTTCTTCCGTGCCGCGCAGCGACGGTTGTTTGGCCGAGCTATGTTTTGTCACGATGCCTGGTTCTTCTACCGCTGGAAGCGGCTGGCCCATTGTTCGAGCAGGTTAATCCCGGCCAGCAGGAGAAACGAGAACACCAGCAGGACGACGGCTAGAGCGATTGCCCCGGGATAATCATACTCCTCGAGGCGCATGACAATGAGAAACGGGGCGATTTCAGTCTTGAACGGCAGGTTGCCGGAGATGAAGACGATGGAGCCGTATTCGCCGATAGCGCGGGCAAAGGCAAGGGCGAACCCGGTCAGCACCGCCGGGAAGAGGGCCGGGGCGATGATGCTCACGAAGGTGCGCAGCCGCCCGGCCCCGAGCGTGGCGGCCACTTCTTCGACCTCGCGCTCGAGGTTGAGCAGGACCGGCTCGAGCGTGCGCACAGCGAAGGGCAGCCCGACAAAGGTCAGGGCGATGACGACGCCCAGCGGCGTAAAGGCGCCCTTGATGCCCACGGGCGCCAGGTAGCGCCCCAGCCAGCCATCGGCGGCGAAGAGGCTGGCCAGCGTCAGCCCGGCCACCGCCGTCGGCAAGGCGAAGGGGAAGTCCACGATAGCGTCGATGAGCCGCCGCCCGGGGAACTGGTAGCGAACCAGGACCCAGGCCAGGAGCGAGCCAAAGAGCGCGTTGGCCACGGCTGCCAACAGCGACGTCTCGAGGCTCAGGCGGTAGGCGGCCAGCGCGCGCGGGGTTGTCGCCAGCCGCCAGAACTCAGCCCAGGAAAGGCCGAAGGCGCGACACACCAGCGCCGCCAACGGAATGAGGACGATGGCGCTCAGGTAAAAGAGCGTGAAGCCCATCGTCAGACCAAAGCCGGGCAATGCGTTGAACTTCTTGTCCGCCATAGGGCGGCGACATTCTAAGCCTGCGGGCGCGCCGGAATCAATTCTCCAAGCTCATCGGATTCAATGCCGATGTCGGCAAAGAGCCAGGAGGAGAGATAGCGTTCGCAGCAGGAGGGCATGATGGCAACGATGATCTTGCCGCGATATTCGGGACGTTTGGCCACCTGTATCGCCGCCCAGGCCGCCGCCCCGCTGGAGATGCCGACCGGGATGCCGTCCAGTTGGTTGATCTCCTTGGAAATCGGGCCGGCCTCTTCCTCGTTGACGCCGATGACTTCATCGACGAGGGCGCGATTCAGGTTCTCCGGGATGAACCCGGCGCCCAGGCCCTGCAGTTTATGAGAGCCAGGCTTGCCCCCGGCTATCACCGGGGACCTGGCGGGTTCGACGGCAATGGCCTTGAACCCGGGTTTGCGCGGCTTGATGACTTCGGCGATGCCGGTAATGGTGCCGCCGGTGCCCACGCCCGCCACCACCGCATCCACTTTGCCGTCCGTGTCGCGCCAGATTTCCTCGGCCGTCGTGCGGCGATGGACGGCGGGGTTCGAGGGGTTGGAGAACTGCTGGAGAATGAGGCTGCCGGGGATCTGCTGGTTGATCTCTTCGGCCTTGGCGATGGCGCCTTTCATTCCTTTGGCGCCCTCGGTCAGGACGAGCTTTGCGCCCAGAATCTTCAGGAGCTTGCGTCTCTCGACGCTCATGGTCTCCGGCATCGTGAGGATGAGCTTCAACCCGCGCGCCGCCGCCACGAATGCCAGCGCGATGCCGGTGTTGCCGCTCGTAGGCTCGATAAGCACCGTCTTGGGGCCGATGCGTCCGTCCTTGACGGCGTCCTCGATCATGGCGGCCCCGATGCGATCTTTGACGCTGGAGAGCGGGTTGAAGAACTCAAGCTTGAGAAGCACCTCTGCGATGACGCCGTGCTTTTGCGCGGTCCGGTTCAACCGCACGAGGGGAGTGTTGCCGATGGTTTCTATGATGTCGTTATAGATGCGCATGTTTGTTTTGTCGTTGCAAGGTTATGAGGTTGCCGGGTTCGGACCTTCCGATCATCGGCGGGTGCTCATTATTTGGTCGAACACGCCGTCTTCATTGAAATGGATTGCTTGGGCCTTCTGCCAGCCGCCGAAGACCTCATCGATCGTGAAGAGGTTGATTTTTGGGAAAGTGGCGGCGTGCTTTTGGGCGACGGAATCGAGGCGGGGGCGGAAGAAATGTCTCGCGGCGATCTCCTGGCCTTCAGGCGTATAAAGGTATTCCAGATAGGCCTGGGCGACAGCGCGGGTGCCGCGTTTGTTGACTGTTTTGTCCACCCAGGCGACGGGAGGCTCGGCCAGGATGCTGAGCGAGGGGATGACGATTTCGACTTGGCCTTTGCCCGATTCCTGGAGCGAGAGCATTGCTTCGCTTTCCCAGGTGATCAGGGCGTCGCCGATGCCGCGCTGGACGAAGGTGGTGGTGGCGCTGCGAGCGCCTGATTCCAGGATCGGCACGTTCCGAAAAAGGCGGGCCACAAAATCGCGCGCTTTGGCCTCGTCCTGGCCGTAATGCTTCAAGGCGTAGCCCCAGGCGGCCAGGTAATTCCAGCGGGCGCCGCCGGAGGCCTTGGGGTTGGGAGTGATGACCGACACACCGGGTTTCACCAGGTCGTCCCAGTCCCTGATTCCCTTAGGGTTGCCCTTCCGAAGGAGAAACACCACGGTCGAGGTGTATGGCGAGCTGTTGTGCGGGAGTCGTTTTTGCCAATCCAGGGGCAGGAGCTTGCCTCTCCGGGCAATCGCGTCGATGTCATAAGCCAGCGCCAGCGTCACCACATCGGCATCCAGGCCGGCTATGACTGCCTGCGCCTGTTTGGCCGACCCGCCATGAGACTGGTGAACGATGACCTTGTCGCCAGTCCTGGCCTGCCAGTCTTTGGCAAACGCCGCGTTGATGTCCTGAAAGAACTCGCGGGTGGGGTCGTAGGACGCGTTGAGCAGGGTGATCTCCTTGGCCAGCGCGCCAGAGGGCGATAACATCCCCAGCAGCGCCAGGAGCAGCAGGCAGCTTGCAGGTTTCATCTTGCATCGAGAATACCACTAATCTATACTATGTCAATAGAGATGTGCATATTTGTTTTCGGCCAGGTGTAGTCAGGGCTTGATGTGGGTAGCCAGCTATGCGAGTATGGGTGGGCGTATTGATGAAGACGACCATCGAAATTGCGGACGACCTCGCTGAACGGGTGCAGCGCCTTGCCCGAAAGGAAAAGACTACTATCCGCGCATTGACGGAGGCGGGACTTCGACTGGTCCTTGCCGGAAAACACCACAACAAGCCACAGAATCTGCCACCGCTGGTCACGTTTGGCGAGGACGGCCCGAACCCCGAGTTCAAGGATTGGAACTGGGATCGAATCCGCGAAGAGATCTACCGCGGACGCGGCGCATGATCGCGGTGGACACCAATCTCCTGGTCTATTCCCATCGCTCGGAAAGCCCGTTTCACCAAGCGGCGAAGGAATTGATTGATTCGCTAAGAATCAGCCCTGCGCCTTGGGCGATCCCTTGGCCCTGTATGCATGAGTTTGTGAGCATAGTCACGCATCCGAGGGTGTTCAAAGCGCCCACGCCACTGGCGCTGGCCTTTGCCTGCGTGGAAGCCTGGCTTGCCGGGGGCAACCTGCTTCTGATTGCCGAGAGCGATGGTTACCTGGCAAAGCTGTGCCGGATCGCGAACGCGGCAAGACTCGAGGGCCCCCGCATCCATGACGCGCGCATCGCCGCCCTGTGCCTCCACCACGGCATAGACGAACTCTGGACGGCCGACCGTGACTTCTCGGTATTCCCGGAACTCAAGACGCGCAACCCACTGGTGAAAACCTGAAAGCAGTGCCATCATGAGACTGTCGTTGCGTGGAGAATATGCCTTGCGCGCGCTGGTGGTGCTGGGGCTGAATTACGACCAGCCGGTGGTGCGAATTCAGGCGATCTCCGAGCACCAAAATATTCCGAAGCGGTTCCTGGAGCAGATTTTAAACGACCTGAAATCCGGGGGGTTCGTGCAGAGCAAGCGTGGGGTGGCGGGAGGCTACCGGCTGGCTCAACGGCCGGAGGAGATTACTCTGGCTGCCGTAGTGCGGCACATCGAGGGGGCGCTGGCGCCGGTGCGGTGCGTGAGCGAGGGCTTTTATCGGAAATGTTCGTGTCCGGACGAGTCGCGGTGCGCCATCCGCAGCGTGATGAAGGAGATTCGGGATGCGGTGGTCGAGATAGCCGAGCGGGTCACCGTAGCGGAGCTTTGCGAGCGTTGGCGAAGGCTGCAGGACCAGCCATCGGAGGGGCTGGATTTCGCGATCTAGGCGCATCAATACTCCCGGCTTGACGGGTCGGGGGCGGACGTTAGGATGAGGTCCTGGAAAAAATGAACCGACCGAAGAAAGTTGCAATTCTAACCGCAGGCGGCCTGGCTCCATGTCTAAGCTCGGCCATCGGTGGATTGATCGAGCGTTACAGCGAGATCGACCCGAGCATCGAGATTATATGCTACCGGAGCGGCTTCAAGGGGCTTCTGCTGGGGGACAGTTACAAAGTCACACCCGAGGTCCGCGCCAAAGCCGGTGTGTTGCATCGCTTTGGAGGCTCGCCCATCGGCAACAGCCGCGTCAAGCTGACCAACCTGAAGGACTGCCTGAAGCGGGGCCTCATCAAACCTGGCCAGGAGCCGCAGCAAGTGGCGGCGGACCAATTGGTGAAGGACGGCGTTGACGTGCTCCATACGGTCGGGGGCGACGATACCAACACCGCGGCGGCGGAGTTGGCCAGCTTTCTGGCCAGGAACAATTACGGCCTGACGGTCATCGGCCTGCCCAAGACCATCGACAACGACGTGTATCCGATCAAGCAATCGCTCGGGGCCTGGACGGCGGCCGAAGAGGGGGCCAATTACTTCCGGCACATCGTGGCCGAGAACAACGCCAATCCCCGGATGTTAATCGTCCATGAGGTGATGGGCCGCAACTGCGGTTGGCTGACCGGCGCGACGGCCCGGGCCTACCGCGCCACGCTCGAGCGGTGCGAGTGGGTGCCCGGACTTGGGCTGGAGCGGGCGTGCTTCGACATCCACGCGGTCTTTATCCCGGAAATGGAGATCGACCTCGCCGCCGAGGCCGCCCGCCTCCGCAAGGTCATGCACACCGTCGACGCCGGCAATCTGTTCATCTCCGAAGGGGCGGGCGTCGAGGCCATTGTGGGCGAACTCCAGGCCAAGGGCCAGGAAGTGCCCCGCGACGCCTTCGGCCATATCAAGCTGGACGCCGTGAACCCGGGCAAATGGTTCGGCGAGCAGTTCAGCATGATGGTCGGGGCCGAGAAAACCCTCGTCCAGAAGAGCGGTTACTACTCTCGAGCCGCCGCCGCCAACGTCGACGACCTCCGCCTCATCAAGTCCTGCGTGGACCTCGCCGTGGAATGCGCCCTCCGCCGCGAAGCGGGCGTCATCGGCCATGACGAGGACAAGGGAGGCGTCCTGCGCGCCATCGAATTCGCGCGTGTCAAAGGCGGCAAACCCTTCGACATTGACACCCCCTGGTTCGAGCAACTCCTGCGGGACATCGGCCAAACCAAAGGCGCCAAGGCGCACTCGAGGCACTAAGCCAGGCGCTTGGCATACACCTGCATTTCGGCCAGGATGGCCTGCAGCAATGCGGAGGGCCTGCCCCGCCAAAGCGCCCCAACCACAACCGGCGCAAAACCCGCCAGGGGCAAGGCGCGGATATCCAGCGAGAATTTCGCCTTGGGCGCCAGCACTGACAGCCCGATGCCAAACCCGTTGGCCACGTAGGTCTCGATCAGGTCGAGCGAGCTTACCTCGATGCCGGGGAACCAGTCCACCCCTGCCCGCAACAGTCCTTGCTGGAAATTTTTGCAGATGGCCTCCACGCCCGGCAGGCAAATCAACGGTTCCTCGATCTTATCGCGCTGCCAGAGTTGGTCCGCCGAAGTGATCGGGCTGCTCTTTTCGACCAGCAGGGCCAAAGGCACCTCGATTAGCGCCACGGAGTGAATGCCCGGCGCCGATTTCTTCTCAATCACCGTCACGACCACGTCGAGTTCATCCTTCTGCAACGCCGCCTCCAAATCCGCCTGATACCCCTCGCGCAAGGTGATTTTTAAACTAGGGAATTTCTGGCGCACGCTCCGGAACAGCGCCGGCAGATGGTCCCGAAGCACCAGCGTCGCGGCGCCAATCCGGATTTGACGCGCCTTGCCGCCCTGGAGTTCCCCTGCCACGGTATCCAGGTTCGAGAAAAACGGATACACAAACTGGTAGAGCTTCTCACCGGCCGGCGTCAGCGCAAAGGGCCTCCTCTGGAACAGAGTGACCCCCAGGAATTCCTCCAACTGCGCCACCTGTCCGCTCACCGCGGGTTGTTGGATTCCATAAGGAATGTTCCGCACGGCCTCCGTTATGCCGCCATGCCGCGCGACGTAATAAAACAGTTCCAAGTGATGAATATTCATATCGGCGGTCTCTCTGGTTCCATTCTCACATATTCCCCGCCGTTTGTCACCTCGGGCGTAAGCTAACGTCCCTTTGCGCCGGATTGCCTTGGATTACTCGAGGTTGGTCGGTGGGTGTCTTTGTGACGGGGCAACGGCTGGGGCGGGTGGCTACGGAGTTTTTGCGACCTACGGTGTCTTCGGACCGGTCGAGATATGGGCTGATTCGATCTGCGCCCAGGAAGGGGCGGTCCAGAAATGGATTACGCCGTTCCAGTTGCAGGCGCTGAGGGTATTCCCATCCGGCGAGAATCGGATGAGGTCGAAGAACGAACCGCCCCCTGCAAGTGTCGCCACCTCCTCGCGTGAATCGAGGTCCCAAAGCTTGATCGCTTCCTGGCCGTTGCTTCCGGCCGCCAACCGCTCGCCATCGGGGGAAATCGTGACCGAGTGGTACCCCAGCAGGACTCCGTGCAATAGGCCGGTGCGCGCCAGGGTCTTCGTATTCCAAAGTTCCACGGTCCCGTTTTCACTCGATGCCGCCAGGGTGGCTCCGTCCGGAGAGAGCGCGACGCCGCTGAGCCGGCCCTGCAGCGCGAAACGCCGTCGGCGCTCCGGCCGCCCCAACTCGACCAATTCCATGGTCCCTTCCTGGGATGCGAGCGCCACCACCCGCGCCTCCCGATTGAGCGTGAGAGCAACCCGGTCGGAAGGAATTTCCCAACGCCCGATCTCCGCCCAGGTCGTCGCATCCCATTCCTTAATCAGGTTGTCGGCGCCAATTGTCAGCAGGCTCTTTTCTCCGCTCAGGAAGAGGACCCCCGCGCCGTGGTTCGGCGTCGAATGCGCCAAGAAGTTCGTAAGCGGCGACGTTGAGGGCAACGTCCAGGCGGTCAGGTTTCCCTTCGTGTCCGTTGTCGCCAGTACACGCTCATCGCGTGAGAGAGCGAAACTGTAGATATTCGTCAGTGCCGGGCCAAATTCGCCGGCGGGTTCCAGCGTCTTGGCGTCATAGAACTCGAGACGCTGGTCGTGGATGACGCCACACCACCGGCCGTCCGGCGAATAAGACCACCAACGGAGGCGTCCAGGGCTTAAGGTGCGGAAGAGCGGCGGGCGGTTCGTGGAAGAGTCGAGGTCCCAAAGGACCACTGAGCCGTCTTTGGAGCCGGCGGCCAGCCAGTGGCCGTCAGGAGATACATCGATGGTCCAAATCTCGCCATTGTGACCGCGCAGAGTCCGCCGAAGCCGCCGCGTCCGGAGGTCCCAAAGCCGAATCGTCCGGTCGGCGCTGGCGGAAGCCAGCGTGTTGCCGTCGGGCAAAACATTCAGGCAACTCACCCAACTCCGATGCCCGATGAACGAACCGAGGAACTGGTGTGTGCTCAGGTCCCATTCCTTGACCGCGCCCTCCGCGTAGCCACCGCCGGTGAACAGGACCCGGCCATCCGGCGAAAATGCCAGCGCCGTCACCAATTCGTCGGCGGCCCGAAAGCTCGAGTTCGCCTCGCGGCCGCGTTGAATCTCGCGGACGGAATGCGACTGGCCGCTGATAGCATAGGCCCATTTGCTGCCGTCAGCGGCAATGTTGAAGACGGTTCCCATGCCATAATCGGCCACGTTGGCCGTAGCCCGGATTAACGCGCTCCCGCTGGCGACCGCCCAGGTGATGAGGTTATTCGATGCGCTCAAGTCGGCGGTGAAAAGCCGCCCGTCCCTCGTGAAGGCCAGGTTCCTCAACGCACCCCCGAGGGGCAGGCGATGGCTCACCGATTGAGTGCGGCTGTTCCAAAGCACGATACTCCGCCGCTCCTTGGAGCGATCAGAAAACGCCAGCAGGTCCCTGTCCGGCGCGAATGCAAGCCGGCTAGGCTCATCCGGTGAGGCCCTGTTTCTGAAAACCAGGCGGCGCGCCGCCACGTCCCACACCGTTACCTCGCCGTGCCACGTGCCGGCCGCCAGCAAGGCCCCGTCACGGGAAAACGAAACCGAGATAATCGAATTCGAACGCTGACAGAGAGTAAAGGCGGCGTCGCTCTGGCAGAACTGCCAAAAATAGCGCCATTCCCAACCGCGCAAGTCCTTCTGGCCCGGCGCAGGGCGCTGCCGATCCAGCAACTCCTGGGCGCGTCCAAGGTTATCCTCCGCCAACGCCTGCGCGAGGAGATTCATATCGGAAGCGTAGGCCTTTTTCCGCGCCGCCAGCTCCTGGCTTTCGGCCAGCCGACGCAAGCCCGCTTCGTTGGCTCGCGCCGCCTGGGCTTCCTCACGCAAACGGCTCTGCTCCCCTTCGGCGGCCTCGGCCCGCCGGCGCAGCACCGTTTCCTCTCGGGCCCGCTCCCGTGAGACCTCCTCCCGATCCCGAGCCGCGCGAGCTTCGGACTTGGCGAACCACACCGCGCCCGCCGCCAGCGCCAGGACAATAGCGCCCACATACGCGAAGCGCCGCAGCCAGGCCAGGTGTCGTTCGGATTTTCGGGCCTGGCGCAGGCTGCGGCCGGCGAGAAGCCAATTCAAATCGGCCGCCAACTCGGTGGCGGCCCTGTACCGCTGATTTGGCTCAGGCGCGCAGGCCCGGGTAATCACCTCGTTGAGTTCCAGCACTGCTTCCCCGTCTGGCGATCTGTCAAATTCCGGTGGCAACTGGGGAAAGTCCAGCCGGTCCCGCCCGGTTACCAGTTCGTAAAGCAGCTTGCCCAGCCCGTAGAGGTCCGCTTGCGCCGTCCCAGGGCCCTCCGGGGGGATAAACCCTTCGGTGCCCACAAAGCTGCGGGAGTCTCCCGCGCCCGTCACCAGGCCGATGTCCGCCAGCTTCGGCTTTCCCTGGACGAATATCACGTTGCTGGGTTTAACATCGCGATGAACCAGGCCGTGCGAATGCAGGTGGGCCAGAGCTCCGGCCAGCCCCAAAGCCAGTTGGGCCGCCTCGATAGGGGGCAAGCATCGCCGTTGGGCCAGCTCAGCCTGGAGAGTTCGCGGCGAGTAGGCGGCCGCGGCATCTTCCAAGTCCCTCCTGCCGCCCACTTCGTCGGCCAATTCCATCACATAGTAAAAGCACCCCGCCAGCTCATTGCGGCCAACGTGCAACACCGCCACCAGGCCCTCATGCGAGCGGGAGACGGGCTCGTACTTCAAAATACCGTGAAACTCCCTCAGAAAGGGCCGTTCATCCTCGAACCGGTCGCGATAGACCACCTTGACCGCGCGCAACGTGCCGAGCGCGCTGCGCGCCAGCCATACTTCTCCGTATGCCCCAGTGCCAATCCGGCGCAACAGCGAGTGGTCGGGAACGGGCGGCGGCGCCCGCCAGCGCTCCTCCTCCCTTGGCCTCTCCAATCGGCGTTCCAGGGCGGCCCGCATCGCCCGCCCCGAATCCGGCGCTGGCCGCGCCACGGACAGATTTTCACCAAAATCGCGCATCCTCGCACTCGCAATGGAGTTCGCTCCCGGCAGCCAAATCTTTCAAGGACCCAGACCAGCCGAGGGAGCCGCCTCGCGTTCGAGCTCCCGGACGGCGCGCTTTACCGCCATGCTGATGCGGTGCCTGGCCAAATAAACCTGCGCCGCGCTCATGCCCAGCCTGCGGCCCGCCTCTGCCGCTTTCAGGCCCTGCAGAACACAATAGTCGAAAGCCTGATACTGCTTAGGGTTCGCCCGCTGCCGGACGCGCTCCAGCGCTGCCTGGAAAAAGCTCTCGCGCCACTCGGTTTCCCAAGCGGCCTGAATCTCGGCATCCGGGGCCAGCGCCGGTGATGGCACTTGCTCCAGGTCCCGTTGGCTCGAGTCGCCCGCCGAACTCGCATCCCCCATTAGCGCTTGCGCGCGGTATGCGCGCCTGAAGTGGTCGTGGATTCTCCGTCGCGTGACCACCAGCAGCCACTGCTTGAACGAGCCTTTGGCAGGGTCGTAGCGAAAATCCGGCATCCTCCGCGCAACCGCTATCACCGTTTCCTGCACAATATCCTGCGCGTCGTTGTCCGCCAGCCCGCTCTTGCGGGCCACGTTATAGATGAGGCGCCAGTAGGTCTCGAAAAAAAACCTCCAACTCGCCTCGTCCCCCGCGTTGCGCAACCGGCTCAACAAACTGCTGCGCGTCGGCACGCTGTCGCAAGTGACCGAAGCGGCTGTCGTCAGGTACAACGCCTGCTCCTTGGCAACCATAGTTTCGGTGTACCTTCGCCCCAAACCTCTGGCTCCGCAAGTCACGCCAACAACCACCTCGAGACGGATTCCAAGGCTGGCCCTTGAGCCGGCGCCGGCCGGCCGCCCTCGCGCCGAAAAAGGAAGTTTGACTTTCAGGTGAAAGATTTTGAGGCCGGGCGCGAACTCAAGGGATGAACGTCAAGGTAAACTAGAATGAATCTCTGCATTAACGCATCTTTTCTTCGGCCCTCCGTCCGGCCAGCCCGAGCGCCCGCCTTGGTTTGGGGCGCGGCCACTCTGCGAGTTGTGGCCGTCCTGTGCCTGCCGCTCGCCCACGCGTCGGCTCAGGGTATTCCGGAACCGAGCCTGGTGCTATACGGTTCCGTGCTTAACGGCAACGCCGGCCAGCCGCTGAGCGCGGGGCAAGTAACTTGGCAGATTAGCAACCAGACCGATTCCGCTTCCGTAACCGCGTCCATAATCGGGGTCAACACCCAGTTCTTTTACATCGCCTTCATCCCGTTGGAGACACGGACGGCCGGGGGCCAGACGTTTCCGGCGTCAACCAATACCCTGGGACTGCCGACGGTATCCACGACCTACACGCGCGCTGCCACGGCGGGCGGGACCAACGCGACGATTGTCTTCTCCTCGCTCGGGATGTCGAACCTCATCACGCTTGGCCCTGGGGCTCGGGGTTTGATCGAGCGCGTGGACCTGGCCATCGGGACCGCCCCGGCCCAGACGTTTGCCCAATGGCTGGCTGGTTGGGGTCTGCCTCCCAACACGGACCCGAATGCCGATCCGCTCGGCAAGGGCATGACCTACTACCAGCAATTCATCGCCGGGACCGATCCCCTCGACAAGAACTCGGTGTTCGAGTTTGTGGACATCAAGCCCACCGCTCAAGGGCTGAACATTGTCTGGACCAGTTTTTCCGGCCGTTCGTATACCCTGGAATCGTCGGCGGCGTTGGGGGGCGGCTTTACGCCGCTGCAACAACACATCGCCGCGGCCCCGCCGGTCAACACCTACACGGACACCGCTGCCACCGGCCGCAGCCCCCGGTTTTACCGCGTGCTCGTGGAACAGCCCTGAGAAGACTGCCATTGCTTAAGGATTACGCCGATGAAAACTCGAATGCCGAGGATTGCCGCAGGAGTGCTTGCATGTTGTCTCTTGCCGGCCGGACTGTTCGCCCAGTGGACAACCCAGACCATTACGCTTCAGCCGGGTTGGAACGCCGTGTTCTTGGAAATCCAACCCACGCCGCGGGATTGTGATACCCTTTTCTCGGGCATTCCGGTCGAGAGTGTTTGGAGTTGGAACCGCCAGTTCTCCACCGTGCAGTACATTCAAGACCCGAACTCACTCCTCCCCGGCCAGCCTGATTGGCTGACGTACCTGCCGCCCGCCAGCACCAATCGAGCGGCCAGTACCCTGTTCACCCTCTTGACCGAACACGCTTACCTGATCAAGCTCGCCACCAACGCCCCGCCGGTCACTTGGACCTTTACAGGCCAGCCAGCCCCCCGAGGGCCGGCCTGGCTGCCGGACTCGTTCAATTTGTGCGGCTTCCACGTGGACCCAAGCGCCCCCCCGACATTTCAAGACTTCTTCGCCAGTTCGCCGGCCCAGAGTGGCCGCCCCATGCTCCGTCTCTCTTCCACCGGCGCCTGGATTCCGGTCAACCCGGCGTCGGATCGCATCAGCCCCGGCGTGGCCTACTGGATTCAATCCGCCGGCTTTTCGACTTACCCCGGCCCTCTGCAAATTGGCTTCGCCCACGGCCGCTCCGTCAACTACGGGCTCGCTCTCACCGAGCAAACCCTCACCCTCCAAAACACGAGCGCCAATGCCCGAGTCGTTACGATTGCGCAGATGGCTTCGCTTGCACCGCCAAAGGGCGTCGCGCCCCTGGCCGGGTCTGTCCCGCTTTCTTATTGGCGGACAGTTTTGCCCACTAACTTCGGCTTTCAGCCGTTGAACGCCCCATTGACCAACACCATCCCCGCCGGGGGAAGCTGGGCTGTCAGGCTGGCAGTGCGGCGTCCGGACATGGCGGCGCCCCCCGGCAACCCCGGCCCGATCGAGCCTTTGTATGAAAGCCTGCTGCAGGTCAACGACGGCGCGGGCAGCCTCTGGCTTGTCCCCGTGACTTCGCAAGGCAAGCAATCGGCGGCCAACGCGGCCGCCCAGCAGCGTCAACGCTCGCAAGCCCGGCGGAGCAAAGAGAGCCCCCTGGACACCGGCGCCGACCCGAACGCCGGCCTATGGGTCGGCAGCGCAGTCATCAACGCGGTGAGCGAGCCTGCCAACGTCGTCAACAACACTAATCCCACGCCCACGGCGCAGGGCTTTTCACTCCGGCTGGTGCTGCACGTGGATAACGGCGGCGATGTGCGCCTCCTGCAGAAAGTGCTGATGATGTGGCAAAATGGCACCTACACCAACGCCCCCAATGGCGCCCAAGTGACCGATCAACCGGGAACTTATGTGCTGGTGACCGATGACTCGCTCATCCCGCAGTTCTCCGGGGCCGCCTTGCGCGACGGCCAGCCGGTGGCCCGCCGCTTCAGCAGCAGCAGTTTCGCCTTCGACGCGCCCATCGCCCTGGCCGGCTCCGGCGCGTTTGGCGCGGGCAACAGCATCTTTACCTGCACCAATGTCCTCTGGTACACCAACGTCCTCAATCCCTTCGTCCACCAGTACCACCCGGACCATGACAATTATGATGATTCCCACACCACGTTGCTGGCCGACGGTGCGGAATGCCCGACGATCACGCGCCAGATTACTTTGCAATTTACCGCCACCGATCCCAACGGGTTGGCGACGTCCGGTTGGGGGGACAATCAAGTGGGCGGCATCTACAGCGAGACGATCATCGGCCTCTACAGCAGACCATTGTACGTGCAAGGCACCTTCCGCCTCTCCCTGGCCTGCAACGTCGGCGTGCTCAATGGCGGATCTTAACCGGACGATTGGAGTGTTGAATGATGGGCAGTGACCTTCCCGGAAGGAACCTTTTGAATGCTATGAAAGCGACCATAATTCTTAGATGGGTGGCGGCAATTGCCGTGTGGCAGTTGATGGGCTGGCACACGGCCCGGGGCCAAGTCACGCCCCTCTTTACTATCAATTACCCCGTGCCGACGCTCCAGAATCTCCAGGGCGCCTATTACAACAACATGTACCTGACCAACGCGGTGTTCACGCGCGCCGATGCCACGATTAATTTCAACTGGGGCTCCGGCTCGCCCGACCCCAGAATCAACGTGGACCATTTTTCGGTCCGGTGGACGGGCACGGTGGTGCCGCGCTATTCGGAGAGCTACACCTTCTCTGCCACCTCGGACGACGGGTTTCGGCTTTATATCAACGGCCAGTTGGTGATCGACGCTTGGGTCGATGAGGCGGCCACCGAGCATGACAGCGCCCCGATCGCCCTGACGGCGGGCGTCCAATACCCCCTCGTCGCCGAGTACTATGAGGACACGGGGGCGGCCGAGATACAGTTGTCCTGGTCGAGCGCCAGCCAGGCGGAAGAAATCGTGGGAACTCCACCCAACCCGAGCGGTGCCGGGGACGCCTTTGGGACCGCCCTCGCCTCGATAGGGGGCGGGAGATTCGCGGTGGCTACGCCCTCTTACCCGACGCTGGACCTGCTCAGCATCCTTATTTCTGATGTCGGGCACCTCTGGTACTCGGATGCTGCCGGGGCCCTGCAATCCTCTCCCACCTCACCTGGCAGCTTTCCCCTGGAGGTGGTTGTGCCCCAGTATTTCGGAACGTCCTTGAGCGCCCTGGCCAATGGCAGCCTGCTGGTCGGTTGGCCCGGCTACGGCTACGGCATTCTTTTTAGGACCGGAGAAACCCGGCACCCGGACGTGGGCAGCCTATACCTGATCTCTTCCCCGGGAACCGGCGAGGTTTCCACCTGGGTAGGCAATCCCGCAGGAGCCGCCGATGGGACCTACTTCGGCCACACCGTCGCCGGCCTCTCCTCAACCCAGTTTGCGGCGAGTTCCCTGACCAACTCCGGCACGGTCTATGTCTTTACTACCGTTTCCACCAACGCCCCGGCCGTCACAGCCGTTATCACCAACCCGAACGCGGCGCCTGTGGTAGCTCCTCAGCCGCCCTACCCCTGGACGTGGTCATTTGGCTCCGCACTGTCGGCGTTGGGCGCCAACGGGTTGTTGATTGGCTCCCCGCGCGACAGCTTCGAGGGCGATGGGGCCGGCAGTGTTTTCCTTTACGACCTGGCCGGAAATCTGCTCAGGAAGATCCACAACCCCACCGGCAAGGTGTCGCTCTTCGGCAGCGCCGTGGTTGCGGTGGACGATCACCGCTTCCTCATCGGCGCGCCCAACGCCGCTCTGGCTTTGCCCGGGCAATTGGCGACCAACACCACTGCCGGGGCGGTCTATCTGTATGACGACACCGGCACCTTGCTTTATACCTTCACCGCGCCGGATGTCTCAGTTTCGGGCAATTTCGGCGCCGCCCTGGCCATGCTGGGCCCGGACCGGCTCCTCATCGGCTCGCCCTCAGAGCAAGTTGGCGCCATAAGCGGCGCCGGCCGAGTGCATTTGTTCAATGTCGCCGGCATCCACTTGGAGTCGATCGACAACCCCACGCCGGACACCGGCGACAGTTTCGGCGCTTCGCTCTGCGCCCTGGATGGTCACCGCTTTGTCGTCGGCGCCCCCGGCGATTCCACGCTCCAGACCGGTGCGGGCAGCGTTTATGGCTACGACGCCCCTTCGCCCACCGCCGACCTCGGGGCGGAAATCCCCCGGCCTAACAACCTGGACATCTCCGGCACGTTCCCCCAGACCGGTCCCACGGTTACTCCTGCCGGGGCGGCCTTCTGGCACGTCGCCTCGCAGAAGCTCTTCGCCGTTCAGCCGGGCAGCATTCTCGTGAGCTGGCCTGTGCTGGGCGGCCAAACCTACAACTGGCAGGCCTCGTTGGGCTGGCCCACCAACAACGCCCTGTACCAGGTTCACGTCACCGGTCAAACGCCGGTGGACCTGAGCGGCGGGGGCGCCTATGCGAATGCCGTCCTGGAAGCGACGACCGCCGATGCCAATTCGGCAACGGTCAGTAACACCCTGGTTTTCTCTGCACAAAGCCCCGGCCTGAGTCTGCTGATGTTGTCAGCGGGTAATCCTTCCAGCAATGCCATACGTTTCCAATTTGTCCAAAGCATCGCCTGGAATGACCCAGCCTACCTGTACGATCACGCCCCGGCGACGGTTGGGCAGCCGATTTCCGACCCGGCGGGCTTTCAAGGTCCTGTGGCCGGCTCGCCCCAGGTGGTGCTCCCAAACGCAGTATATTGTCCTGCCCCGGTCTTCGACCCATCCACCCGCACCGGCACGATCATCCCGGTCAACCAGGACCTCCCAGGCAACCCCGCGGCCGACCTGGTGGTGGCTTATTACCAGCGCGGGACGCTGCTGTATGACCCGGTCACGAGCCTGGCGGTGAGCAATGCGATTTTCTGGCCCTATCAGCCGGTGCGTTTCGAGCCGCAATGGCCGACCAATGCGCCGCACCTGGTCATCGCCAGCCAGCAGGGGACCGGTGTCATTGACCCCACGCAGTTTGTCAACTGGCAGCTCTATTATCAGAACGACCCGAACCAGCCCGGCTTCAATCCCAACGACGAACATGCCTTGCGCCTGCCCTACAACAACGGCGAGGCCGTCTTTGCCTTGCGCAGCGACCTCGGGACGCCGCAGACCTCGCAGCCGTTCGTTTTGATCCAATACCAGGACCCGGCCACTGCGCAGTGGCGGATGAAGGCGTGGCAAGTCGTGGCCGAGGAATCGCATTGGTTTTTCAACTATCCAGCCCTGGCCGGCTTGGAGATTATCGAACCGACTCCTCTGAACAGCCTGGACTCGCCGGTCGCGCTTGGAACCAGAGCGGTGTCCGGTCCTTGGTGGCAGGGCCTCAACACGAACTTCTTTTTTGCCAAGGCCGCCGGGGATGACGGCCATTCGACCGCCAACGTCGTGATGCAGTACTTTTACCGGAGCCAGCCCGGCTTTTACGTCCCCGGCAACTATCTGACCAACCAGTTCGTGACCAACCTGTTTGCGGCCGTCGGGGTGGCGCCGACGAACACGCCTCCGGCCAACACCCCTTTCCCGTGGCTGGACCTTTATGCGCAAACCCCCGGCACGCCGCAGAATGTGACCTTTGTCGTTTCCTGGCCCACCAACCCGCCGCCGGTGTTGAGTTTCGCCGAGACGCTCTTTGCCGAGAAGCCGGCCATCGGCGGCGGCTTCTTGCCATCCATCGCTGGGAACGGCACCAACGTGACGGTCATTTATGAGCAAGCCATGGCGACCGGCGGGGTGCATAGTGTTCAACTCATTCTCCCCACCAACGCCGTCTCGGCGCCTCTGAAAGACTTGCCCCTGGATATCCAGGCCATCACGAATCTCAACTACACGGTCATCTTTCCCGGCCTGCCGCCGGATTTGCGCCAGCAGGTCTGGTGGGACGGAAACTTGAACGCCCTCGTGTTCTCGGGCCTCTGGGTCACCAACGACCTCCATGCCGTCGCCGAGCCCCTCGGCTACCTGCTCTTGAACGTGCTTACCCCGCGCGACAAAGCCGAACTCCTGGCCCTGGCCACGAACAGCACCCCGGCGGACACCGATTTTCAGGGCGCGGTCAACGCCCTGGCCATCAGCGCCGGCCAAGTCATGGTGCCCGAGGGGACGAATTCGAGCCAGTACGACAGCCTGGCCCTGACCGCCGCCAACGCGCGCGCGGGCGGCTATGTGACGCTGGCCTTCAATAATGCCGCCACTACGGTGCCAATCCTCGAGCTAATACAGGTCGGCTGCCCTACCTACCAGGGTGATGTCGAGGATATTCAGTCTTCCAATCCCTTCGATGTGAAGCAGACCCTCCAATACAGTGGCGATTTCGGCGGCAACGCGGGCAACTATAATTTCGAATGGCAGCGGACCTTATCCGTGGCGGGAAAGCCGGATCCCAATGGCTGGGCGGACGTGGCGACCGGCCCAGGGTTGGTGAATGTCACCATCGCCGGGTCAGGACCCGACGTGTTGGCAGACCACTTCTTTCGTTGCCGGTATCAGCCCCTCACCAATGGCCTGTGCGGCCCGGGCTGGAGCGCCTGGTCCGACGGCGACACCCTGGCCCCAGGCTGGATCGGCAACATCTTGAGCAAAATCAACTTGTTCGACCAGCGGTTTGGCGACTATGCCACCAACCAGGTGGACACCGTTATCAGCGCGTTGACCCAAGCGGGCCCGCGCTGGATCGGCAACGTCCCCCTCACCCCCAACGCCTCCGACCTGGGCTTGATTCAGATCTACGAAACTGTCCTCAGGGTCGGGGAGCAATTGAGCCTTGACAATCCGACCTACAATGCTTCCGACACGAGCCTCGCCACGGCCGTGGACACGGCCCTGATGGATGCGGCGGGCCGGCTCGCCGATTTGTACATGCTCTTTGGCAACGAGGCCTACGCCGAGGCCACCGATCCCACCGTCTCCTTCGGGGACCAAACCACCACCTACGCCACGCAGGCCTCCTCGATCTTTTGCTTTGAAGGCGATCCCAATGCGCCGACGCTCCTGGCGCAGGAGCTGGCCTTGCTGCGCGGGCGCGACGACAGCTACCTGCCGCCGGTGGAAACGTACCCGGTCTATAACCGGTTATGGTGGAACATTAGCGGCGCCAACCAGGACGGCACCGTCGCCTACGTGGAGACCTTCTGCGGCGGCGAACCGGCCAACGCGCCGAGCTACTTTCCCCAAGGCCACGGCGATGCCTGGGGCCATTACCTGACGGCGCTGACGGGCTACTACGGACTGTTCCGGAACCCGAAGTTCTCCATGATCCCGGCCCTGGACATCGAGGCCGTCCAGGTGGGCGGCGTGACCGTGGACGAGGGCTTGATGCACGAACGCAAGTTTGCCACCGCCGCCGCGGCCCGGGCCCAAACCGGCTTAAACATCATTAATCTCACCTACCGCAGCCTCTACCAGGAGGACCCCACCAACCAGTGGCAGGGCTACTACGACTCGAACACGAACCGGGCCTGGGGCGTCTCCGAATGGGGCATGAAGGCGGGCCTGGCCACCTATTTCGACTGGGTCACCGCCAACGCCATCCTCCCCCACGCGGATACCAACGCCGCCGACGCCGGCACGATCGCCCAGGTGGACCGGACCACGGTGAGCGAGTTGGGCCAAATCGCCTCGACCGCCGACAACATCCAGTCCCAGTTGGACAACGCCGACCAGGGCCTCAATCCGCTGGGCGTGCCCAAGGACCTCGTCCCCATGGATATCGATCCCACCCAGGTCAGCCAGGGCGTTAGCCATTTCCAGCAGGTCTATAACAAGGCCGTCGCCGCCATGAACAACTGCCTGGCCGTCTTTAATTACGCCGAGCAGTCCACTGAGGCGCTGCGGCAACAAGCCGATACCGTCCAGCAGTTTCAGGATACAGTGGCCAACCAGGAAGCCTCCTATAACAACCAGCTCATCACCATCTTCGGCACCCCTTATCCGCAAGACCCCAACTACCCCCCCGGCTACAGCGGCCCGGACATCAACGGCTTGGATTTCAACTACATTGATTATCAACCCATTACCGGCGTGCCCTCGCCGACGGCGGGTTCCATCACGAACGCCTTCGTCACCTCCTCCAATCTGCCGAATGGCGGGGTGGTGCTAATCACCAACGCGGTGACCTTGACCCTGGCCGATGACGGCCTGCAATTTGTGAAGCCCGCCTCGTGGACCCAACCCCGCGTGTCACCCGGCACCATTCAACAGGCCTTGGGAAATCTGCTCCAGGCCCATCAGAAGTTCGACACCGCCCTGCTCCAGTACGATGCCCTCCTCGCCCAAGTCCAGGATCAAGCCGACCTCCTGGAATCGCAGTACGGCGTCAACGCCAGCCAGATCAATGTCCTCGACCAGGGGCTGAACACGCAGAGGACCCTTGATCAACAGATTCATAGTGACCAGGAAATCGTGCTGGCCTTCCAAACGGCCAGCAGCTTCGCGACCTATATGGGAACTGCCGACGCCGAGGCGCTGCCCAAGGTACTGGGTCTCGCTACCGACGCTACTGCCCCGGCGCGTAGCGCCATCCAAATCTGCGCCGCATTGGCGGCCCAGTTGGCGACCGCCGGGGCTAACGCGGAGAGCCTGGCGGAATTGCGAGCCCAGCAAGACGCTCAATTGGACCAGGCCGCCAACAACATCGCCGTGACGACGATCCAGCAGGTCCAGGGGATCACCAACGACATCCTCCAACTCCAGCAATTGGTCCGCCAGGAACCGATTCAACGCTCGCAATTGGACAACCTGCTCGAGGCCATCACCGAAGCGGCGGAGAGCTACCGCAGCACCCTCGAGCAAGGGGCGCAGGTGCTGGATGCCCGGACCCGTTTCCGCTCCCAGACCGCCCAGCAGGTCCAGGAATATCGCTACAAAGACATGGCCTTCCGCATCTTCCGCGACGACGGCCTCTCCAAGTTCGATGCCCAGTTCGATATGGCCGCCCTGTACGTCTATTTGGCAGCCAAGGCTTACGACTTTGAAACCTGCTTTTTGCCCGGCGATCCTCGCGGTCCGGGAGAAAACTTCATGCAGGAGATCATCCGGACCCGTGCCATTGGGCTGATCAACAACGGCATCCCGGTCCCCGCCGGACCGACCGGCGACCCCGGCCTGGCCGACCCGCTGGCCCGGATGTGGAACAACTGGTACTTTAACTTGAATGGACAACTGGGCATCAACAACCAGGACCACCTCACCGAACGCTTCTCCTTGAGGAGCGAACTGTTCCGGGTGCAGACCAACCAGAACAGCACCGTTGCCGGCCAACGCTGGCGCCAAATCCTCACCCAGGCGATGGTGCCCGATATTCTCGCCCTGCCGGAGTTTCAACGCTACTGCAGCCCGCCGGTCGGCGCCGTCTCTCCCTCGCCGGGCATCGTTCTGTTCTTTGGGACCACAATCAAGGCCGGCGAGAACTTTTTCGGCTGGCCCTTGGGCGGCGGGGATAGTTATTTCAACCCCTCGGCCTACGCCACGAAGGTCGCGGCCACGGGAATCTGGTTCGATAATTACGACGCCACCTCCCTCCCCAATACGCCCAACGTCTATCTCATCCCGGTGGGCGATGACGTCTTTTACGCCCCCGGCAGCGGCGGCGTGCCCCGCCAATTCACGGTCCTGGACGAGGCGCTGCCCACACCTGCGCTCAGTGCGAGCGACTTGAGCACCAACACTCCGGGCTGGATTCCCATCGACAGCATGTCCGAGCCCTTCGGCAACCTCCGCCAGTTCGACGAATTCCAGGCCTATCCCGACTCGGGCCAATGGAGCATCGCCCAGGCCACCAGCAGCACCCGCTTGATCGGCCGTTCGGTCTGGAATACGCGCTGGATGCTCATCATCCCCGCCGTCAGCCTGGGCGGCCCGCCCACGGACACCAACGCCTTGCAGAACGCCGTGCAAACCTTCATCAATGGGGCGCGCCGCGACGGCAACGGCATCAGCGACATCAAGCTCCTCTTCCAAACCTACACCTACACCGGCCAGTGACTCCAGTGCGCGCCACGCTCCTCACGCTCCTCACGCTCCTCACGCTCCCCTGCCTGGCGGATGATAAAAGCGGCGTCACGCCCAATACCATCTCCGTGCCTAAAGGACCCGGGGCCATTGAGGGCTTGGGCGAGTCCTTCCAGCCCACCCTCAACACCGGCACGGCCAGCTATGGCATCAGCCTCAAGGTCCCGCCAGGCACCGCCGGCCACGCGCCCGCACTGAGACTCGCTTACGAGGGGGGCGGTGCCAATGGTCCCCTGGGTTTCGGCTGGGGTCTGCCCGTGCCCTGCGTGCAGCGCCGCTCCGACTTGGGTATTCCCCGCTACCTGGATTCGCTGCCCCCGGGCGACCCGATCGGCCGGGTCGATATGTATATCGATGACAGCAAGGAGCAATTGATTCCTCAAGCCAATGGGGATTGGTTCCACAAGAATGAAGGCGCCTTTATCCGCTATCGCCAGGTCAGCGGCCATTGGGAGGGCACTCTGCCCAATGGCACGCGGACGGACTTTGGGCTGACGGATGCCGGGCGCATCGAAGACCCCGCCGCCACCAATCACGTCTTTGCCTGGCTGCTCGAACAGGAAACGGACCCCCACGGCAATGTCATCACCTACACCTATACCAACTTCCCGGGCAGCAACAATCTGAACCAGAAATACCTGGCAGCCATCGCCTACGGTCCCGGCGCGCCGCCCTGGAGCAATTTCCATTTTATCACTTTCACCTATGAAGACCGGCCAGACTGGTTTGAGGATTGCCGGTCGGGTTTCATCGTCCGCACGGGCAAGCGCCTCAAGCAGATCATCGTCGGCACGCAGGGTTCCACCTTGGCCAACCACCTGGCCGGCGATTTCAACGGCGACGGCCTGACGGACTACCTGGACCGCGAGTACGTGCTCAGTTATTTGAACTACGCCGGCGCGAATTCCTATTGGTCGCTCCTGGCCGGCGTCACGCCCGTGGGGGCCGACGGGACCAGCAGCCTGCCGCCGGCGACCTTTGGTTACAGCCTCTGCAATCCGCCCGATACCCTGTCCGCGGCCGGATACGAACTGGACGGCACCAACGAGCCGCCCTTCGTCATGGACGACCCGTTGGTCGATCTGGTGGACCTCAACGGCGACGGTCTGCCGGACATCCTCAAGACGGTGGCGAGCGGCGGCCAGCACACCGCCTACCTTAACGAAGGAGAACTGGATACGGCCGGGGGTCGCTTCATTTTGTGGAGCGCCGTGACCAATGTGGCCAGCGCGGACGGCTTGGCCTACGGCGTGGACCTGCAAAACACCACCCAAATCGCGCACCTGGCCGATATGACGGGCGACGGCGCAGCGGACCTGGTCTATAACGTCGGCGATGGCAACGTGTACTACTTCCAGAACCTGAACAGCGTGGGCTGGGGCCCTCGAGAGCTGATGTCGGTGCAGGACTTCCCTCCGCCGAGTCCTTTTGGCAGCGATCCCAACGTCCGCACCGCCGATGTGGACTTTGACAAGCGCATCGACATCATCCAGAGCATTGACTTTGGGGGCGGCAGCGTCGAATACCGGATCTGGTTCAACCTGGGCAATCAAACCTATTCACCCAGCATCACGGTGCCGCAGAGCTTCGGATTTGTGTTTTCTGATGCCGGGGTGCAGATCGCCGACTTTAACGGCGACCGCGTCCCCGACATCGCTCAAATCCGGCCCACCGACGTGATCGTCACCGCCGGCCTTGGCTATGGGAATTTTGCCGACCCGGTGAGTGTGAGCATTCCGGACTACGTGTTGGATGACACACAGATTGCGCAGGCCAAGCTGATGGACATTACGGGCGACGGCTTGGCAGACCTCGTCATCGAGCAAGCGGCCCCGGGCGAGCTTTGGTACTGGGTGAACCTGGGCAATTACGCCTTCAGCACTCGCAAAGTGATCACCGGCATGCCCACCGGCATCGGCGTTAATGCCGTCGTGCGCTGGGCCGATATCAATGGCAATGGGACCACCGACCTCATCTATGCCGATTCCCAATCTACGCCGCATATCCGGGCCGTGGACGTTGGCCAATTGATCAACGGCAACTTCGGACCCAACCTCCTCACCGCTATTTCCAATGGCATCGGGCGGGTGACCCTCGTCGGCTACGCCTCTTCCACCACCTTCCGGCTCCAGGACCTCGCCGCCGGCAATCCCTGGCCCGACCCCTTGCCCTTCCCCGTCCATGTGGTCTCAGCCGTAACGAACCTCGATTCCCTCGGACACCAGTACGTCAGCCAGTTTAGCTACCACGACGGTTATTACGATCCCATCGAAAAAGAATTTCGCGGCTTTGCGGCCGCCGATCAAATGGACCTTGGCGACTCGACCGCGCCGACTCTTCTCACCCGCTCCCTCTTCGATACCGGCCGTACCTACGAAGCAATGAAAGGCAAGCCGCTGAGCCTTACCACCGAGCAAGGGGACGGCGGCGTGTTTCAGGAGGTGACGACCACTTGGACCATCCCGCCGGTCGTGCTCATGACCGGCGCCAACGCCACCAACGTTTCCTTTGCCTACCCCCTCGACTCGCTGACCCAGATTCTGGAACTGGGCCAGGGAACTCCCAGGACCCTCGAGTCCCAGATGAGCTACGACAACTACGGCAACCAGACGCTCTTGGCCGAATATGGAATAGTGGACCATGGGGATCGCTCGGCTTTCAATGACGAGCGCGTTACCGTCACCGAATACGCCATTAATACTAACGCCTGGATTCTGCGCCATCCTGCCCGGCAGCAAATTCAGGACTTTAGCGGAGCCGTGATCTCGAGGATGGAATACTATTACGACGACGAGACCTTCAGCGGAGCCAACTTCGGCCAGGTGGCCGTCGGCAATCTGACGCTAACGCGGACGTGGATTACCCCGTCCAACTCGACTGCCCTCATCCAGGCCTCCCGCGCCAAGTACGATGCCTACGGCAATGCCATCACCTTGCTGGACCCGCTGGCCGTCGCGCCCGGCGGGGCGCTCGACTTCACCCAAGGCCATACCCGGCAGGTCGCTTATGACGGCCTCTTTTACACCTACCCGGTTCAAGAGACCATTGCCTTGGGCAACGGCAGCGCAGACCTGGTTTTCCAAGCCGCCTACGACCAGGGCCTCGGCACCATGACCAGTTCCCTGGATTTCAACCAGAACCAGACCAGCTATGGCTACGATGTCTTCGGAAGGCTCATCCAGGTCATCAAGCCCGGCGACACGCCCGATTATCCCACAAGCCAGTATGGTTATTTCCTGGCGGTCCCCTTTGGCGCTGCTGGCCTGGTCAATTATGTCGAAACACTCCAGTTGGACAAGACGCCCGGCTCTGCCGGACCCAACCAACGCGATTACTACCTCATCAGCCGCGCGTTCACCGACGGTTTGGGACGCACGCTCATGAGCAAACACGAAGCCGAACCGGCCCCCGGCAGCAGCGCCCCGCGCGTGGTGGTCAGCGGCGCCACCCTGTTCAACGCGCGACTAAAGCCCGCCCGCACCCTCAACCCCTTCTTTACCCTCAAAGCCGGGACCACCCTCGACGAGTTGCTGGACTACGAGAGCATCGAAGACCCGGCCTGGCAAGGCGCCTTCCACGACCAGGGCCAACTCGTCAACCTCGGCCTGGCCGCAGCTCACCAGACCTCCATAACCTATGACCCCACGCTCCGCACCGTCCAGGTCACCAACCCCGACGGCACCTTCCATAGCACCCTTTATCAGCCGCTCCTGACCATGAGTTTTGACGAAAATGACACCGACCTCGCTTCACCTTACTTTAACACCCCCACCGTGCAGTATTCCGATGGCCTGGGCCGGGTGATCCGCACTGACGAAACCGCTCGGTTGAACGACGATGGCACCCCGGCGGCTCAACTCAACACCTGGACCACCTTGTTCGCTTATGACCCAAACGATCGGCTCACCCGAATCACCGACTCCCAAAACAATGTCAAAACTCTTGCCTACGACGGCCTCAAACGCAAGACCTCAATGAACGATCCGGATTTCGGGTTGACCACCCTCGCGTATGACGATGCCTCCAACCTGATCGAGACCACTGATGCCAAAGGACAGACAACCACCTATGGCTATGACGGCGCCAACCGCATCCTCAGCGAGGATTATCACGACGAAGGCCAGCCCTTCTCGGCCAATTTCGCTTATGACCCCACCCAACCCCTCAGCCCCGCCAATAGGCCCGATGTCGCCTACTTCTACGACACGCCCCTGCCCGGCCTGCCCATGGGAGACGGCACCACCGCCACCGCTCAAAACGCCAAAGGCACCCTCGCTTACGTCTGGGACCTCTCCGGCGAGGAGCACACCTCGTATGACGCGCGCGGCCGCATCGCCTGGACCCTCAAGCGCATCCCCGATCCCGCCCTCGCCTCCACCCTCAGCCCCCAACCCGCCACCGGCCTGGTCTCCTACCGGACTTCCTTCCAGTACGATTCCCTGGACCGCCTCACCACGCTGGTTTATCCCGATAACGATCAGGTGAGTTACCAATACAATGACCGCGGTCTGCTCCAGAGCATTGTGGGCGGTCCCTCCGGCGCCATCCTCTCGGACATCCTTTACGCCCCTTCTGCTCAACAGGCCCAAATCGATTATGGCAATGGCGTCCGCACCACTTACGCTTACGATAAGCGACAGCGCGTGACCTCACTCCTCACCGTCTCACAGCCCTCGACCCTCAACCAACAACTCATCAACTTCACCTACACCTTCGACGGGGTATCCAACATCAAAACCATCCAGGACCAACGCGATGCCTCAGCCATTCTCCCCTCCGACCCCCGCCGCAACAGCCAGGCCTTCTCCTATGACGACCTCTATCGCCTCACCCGCGTCCAGTACAATCTCCCCAACCCCTCCGCCAACAACGGAGGCGAGATCGACTATCGCTACGACCGCATCGGCAACCTGCTCTTCCAGACCTCCGGCATCCAACAGTTCGAAAACGGCTTCTCCGTTACCCAACTCGGCGCCATGGGCTACGGCGGCGCTGCCGGGTCCTCCGGCCGCGCCGGCCGCGGCCCCGCGGATCCTCCCGGCCCTCACGCCCTGACCTCCGTCTCTCAACCCTCGACCAACAACCTCCAACCGCGCCTCTACGGCTACGATGCCAACGGCAACATGACCAATATCGACGGCTTGCAATGCACCTGGGATTTCAAGAACCGGATGGTCGCCGTCGAAGATGGTGCCATGCGGGCCCAATACACCTACGACCACACGGATCGCCGCATCACCAAGCTGATCATTTGCAAACCCGGCGCCGGCGCCGGTATTAACCAGGGCGCATCACGCCTCACGACGGTTTACGTAGGCAAACATTTCGAGGTCCGCAACCATGACCAGCCCACCAAATACGTCTTTAACGGCTCAACCCGCATCGCCGCCGTCTCCGGGTCACTCTCCGCCAACACACGCCTTCAGCGCCTTCGCCTTTGGCCGGGTTGGAACCTGCTTTCCCTGGCCGTCAGCGCTGAGGACCTCGCCGGCCAGTTCGAGCAGAACTCGCCCGGCGCCGTGCAGGCGATTCTCCAGTGGGATCCCTCCAGCGGCGGCTACTCGGCCGTTTCCCCAGGCCAAACGGTCTCCGCCGGCACGGTGCTCTGGGTCAAAGCGGTGGCCCGGACCATGGTCGGGATTGTCGGCGCCTACACTGACCCCTCCGATCCCCAGGTGCAGACCGGGGGCGGTTACCTCCCAGGCGCGGGCCTGGAGGCCTGGACTCCCCTGTTCCCAACCAACTCCTCGCAATGGACTTATGTCTCCCAGTCAAACCAATGGAACGCGCAGCTTGCCGGCGACCTCGCACCCCTATCCGGCCCGCCTTGGACCCTCGCGCCCGGACGAGCGGTTTTTCTCCAAGCCTCCGCTCCCGCCGAACTGGAAATCCCCGACCCCGCCCTCCGCGTCCGCTATTACCATCAGGACCACCTCGGCTCCTCCAGCGTCATCACCGATGCCGGCGGCCAGTTGGTCGAGGAATCCGCCTTCTACCCTTTCGGCCTTGCGCGCAACGACTTCCAGCCGCGACAAACCCACGAACCCTACCAGTTCACTCAAAAGGAACGGGACCGGGAGAGTGGGTTGCACTGCCTCGAGGCCAGGTTCCTGGCCGGCGCCCTGTCGAGATTCGTCACTCCCGATACCAAGTACGCGAATCCAGACACGCTCTCCGCGGCCGGCCTGGCTTCTTTCCTCTCCAATCCCCAGATGGCCAATCTCTACGCCTACGGCCTGAGCAATCCCCTTCGATACACCGATCCCACCGGCCTCGGCCCTTGGAGTTGGTTTAGGGAGAATGTCTGGATTCCCGGGGTCGATTCAACCTCCGAACTGGACGTGGGCCGGACGCTCAAAGTCGCAGGTGGGGTTGCCTTGGCCGTGTCCACCGGAGGTTCAAGCCTCATCGTCCAGGGTGGCGTGCTGCTGATTGCCTCCGACCAAATCGTCTCCGGCATTACCGGAAACGAATCCTACGTCCACAAAGGGGGATCGGCCCTCTGCGGCGGAAATGAAACCTGCGGAACCGTCGCCGAAGTGGCCTTGACCATGGGCGCCGGTGGCTACAACGCCGCCGCCAAATTGTCTGCCGCGCGGCTCAGCGCCAGCGGCGTGGCCGCAGCCGATGCGGCCGCAGACAGCGGCATCATTCGCGCGGGCGCGGCCCGCACCTTTGGCGGTCCGGTACGGGGCGGCGGCGGAGCGCTGGCCATCACCGCGACCCCTGCCGAACTGGCGGCAACAGCGCCCGCATCCGTCGCGGCGGATGCGGCAACCGTCGGCTCCGAGAGCGGCAACGTCTGCCGCGCGGCCTCTGCTGCCCAGGCGGAGTCGAACGCGCAGCTTGGCGCTTACCACGCGATTCTCGGGGAACAACAGACCGCGCTCAGGTCCGCCCAAACGATTATGATCCATGAGAGCGCCGCCGTGAACTGGGCCTTTAAGAACGCGGACGAGATCTGGACTTCAACCTACGGCACCAAGCCCCCCGGCAGCCTCTGAACCAAGGCGCCAGGCGCATGCCTCAACCCGCTGTCTCCAACCTCCTAAATGGACTGTGCCAGGCAAGTGTGCCATGCGGACTGAGACAGAACGCCCGGACAAGCGCCATATTGTCTCACAATGTCACACCCTTGGAGAGATGGACAGATGTGGAATTCAATTTATAAATCCCTGTGCATGAATGGCTTACATAGCCCGTCTGCATAATCGTGGCACAATGGCATCGCCATTGCTGAAAAGGAGTTGGATTATAGTAATATCCAGGACAATTTATGGCAAAGGTTATTGGCATTGATTTAGGCACAACTAACTCCTGCATGGCGGTAATGGAGGGCGGCGAGCCTGTGGTGCTTGAGAACTCTGAAGGACGCCGGGTCACGCCGTCAGTCGTGGCTTTCACCAAGAGCGGCGAGCGAGTGGTGGGCGACGCTGCAAAGCGCCAGGCGGTCACGAACTCGAGGAATACAATCTATTCGATTAAGCGTTTCATGGGGCGCAAGTACCCCGAGGTGGAGGAAGAGCGCAAGCGAGTGCCTTACAAGGTCGTTGCCGGGCCTAATGGGGATGCCTACGTGGAGGTGGAAGTCGAGGGCAAGCCCAAGCAGTTCAGCCCGCCGGAGATTTCCGCCATGATTTTGGCCAAGCTCAAGGCCGACGCCGAGATGCGCCTGGGGGAGAAAATCAGCCAGGCCGTCATCACCGTGCCGGCCTATTTCAACGACTCCCAGCGCCAAGCCACCAAGGACGCCGGACGCATCGCCGGCTTGGAGGTGCTGCGCATTATCAACGAACCCACCGCCGCCTCCCTGGCTTATGGGCTGGACAAAAAGAAGGACGAGCAGATCGCCGTTTACGACCTGGGCGGCGGCACCTTCGACATCTCAGTTCTGGAGATTGGCGAGGGAGTCTTCGAGGTCAAGGCCACCAACGGCGACACCCACCTTGGAGGCGACGATTGGGACGGGCGCATCATGGATTGGATTCTCGAGGAATTCCGGCGCGAGAACGGCATGGACTTGAGGAAACAGCCCGATGCCCTCCAGCGCATCAAAGAGGAGGCCGAAAAGGCCAAGATCTCCCTCTCCAGCTCGCAGGTCTATGACATCAACCTGCCGTTCATCACCGCAGACGCCAGCGGACCCAAACATATCAGCATGAAGCTGACGCGGGCCAAGATGGAACAGTTGTGCGACGACCTGTTCGAGCGCACCATCACGCCGGTCAAGAATTGCCTCCGCGACGCCGGGGCCACGGCCCCACAGATTGATGAGTTGGTGCTGGTCGGCGGCATGACCCGCATGCCCAAAGTGGTCGACACCGCCCGGACGCTTGTCAACAAACCCCCCCACCAGGGCGTCAACCCGGACGAGGTGGTCGCAGTCGGCGCCGCCATCCAAGCCGGCGTCCTCAAGGGCGAAGTCAAAGATGTGCTCCTGCTGGATGTGACGCCCCTGTCTCTGGGCATCGAAACCCTGGGCGGCGTCTTCACCAAGCTCATTGAACGGAATACGACGATTCCGACGCGCAAATCCGAGATATTCTCCACTGCTTCGGACAGCCAGCCGGGCGTCGAAATCCACGTCCTGCAAGGGGAACGCCCCTTGGCCAAGGACAACAAGACCATTGGGAAGTTCCATCTCACCGATATTCCCCCGGCCCCGCGCGGCGTGCCGCAGATCGAGGTTACTTTCGATATCGACGCCAACGGCATCCTGCACGTCAGCGCCAAGGACCTGGGCACCGGCAAGGAGCAGAAGATAACCATCACCGCTTCCAGCGGCCTCAGCAAGGACGAAATCGAGAAGATGCGCAAGGACGCCGAGGCCCACGCGGAAGAGGATCTCAAGGGACGCGAGGAAATCGAGACCCGCAACGAGGCCGACAACGCTGTCTATCGGTCCGAGAAGTTCCTGAAGGAAAACGCCGATAAAATCTCCGGGGCGGAAAAGAGCAATATGGAGTCGGCCGTCAACGCCGTCAAGGAAGCCCTCAAGGGCGGCGACGCTTCAGCCATCCGCTCCGCCAGCGAGAAGCTCAACGAGGCCTGGCAGGCCGTCTCGGCTGAATTATACAAGGCGGCCGGCGAGAAGGCCCGCGCAGCCCGAGGCCAAGGCCAATCCGGCCCCGGCCCCGCTCCCGGCCAGGGCGCCGACGAGGCCAAAGGCGGCGCCAGCAAGGATGAAGGGCCAATCATCGACGCCGAAGTCGTCGATGAAAAGAAATCCTAAATCTTAAAATCTCAAAAAAACAGATTTCCCGCAGCGAGTGCGGCGGGATTTTGATTCAAGGCAAAATCAAAAACGAAAGACAAACCAAAACCTATGGCATTAAATGTTAAACCCCTCGGCGATCGCGTCCTGGTGGAAGCGGTCGAAGAGAAGGAAGTCAAGAAAGGCGGAATCATTATCCCTGACACCGCCAAGGAAAAACCGATGGAAAGCATCATCATCGCCCTCGGCACCGGCAAGACCGACGATAACGGGAAGAAGGTCCCCTTCGAGGTCAAGAAAGGCGACCGCGTGCTGGTGAGCAAGTACGGCGGGACTGAAATCAAACTCGACGGCAAGGAATACAAAATCCTGAACTCCGACGACCTCCTGGCCGTGCTCGAATAACAATCAAATCTCAACCATCAATCATTAATATCTATTATGGCAGCAAAACAATTGCTTTTTGACGAGGCCGCTCGTCAAGCCCTGCTCAGGGGTGTCTCCAAACTCGCCAAGGCCGTCACCGCAACCTTGGGACCCAAGGGCCGCAACGTCGTGCTCGACAAGAAATTCGGCTCTCCCACCGTAACCAAGGACGGCGTGACCGTGGCCAAGGAAGTCGAGCTTGAAGACCCGTACGAGAACATGGGCGCGCAGATGGTCCGCGAAGTGGCCAGCAAGACCAGCGACGCCGCCGGCGACGGCACCACGACCGCCACGGTCCTGGCCGAGGCCATCTATCGCGGGGGCTTGAAGTATGTCACCTCCGGCGCCAACCCCATCGGCATCCAGCGGGGCGTCAACAAGGCCGTCATTGCCGCCGTCGAGCAGCTCGACAAGATCTCCAAGAAGGTCAAGGACAAAGAGGAAATCAAGCAGGTCGCCACCGTCTCCGCCAACTGGGACACCACCATCGGCGAGATCATTGCCGACGCCATGGACAAAGTGGGCAAGGACGGAACTATCACGGTGGAAGAAGCCAAGTCCATTGAAACCTCGCTCGAGGTGGTCGAAGGCATGCAGTTCGACAAAGGCTATCTGTCCCCTTACTTCGTGACCAACGCCGAGACCATGGAATGCCGGCTTGAGGAGGTTTACATCCTCAATTACGAGAAGAAGATCAGCAGCCTTAAGGACCTGCTGCCCCTTCTCGAGAAAGTCGCCAAAGTCGGCAAGCCGCTGTTGATTATCGCCGAGGACGTCGAAGGCGAAGCGCTGGCGACGCTGGTGGTCAACAAGCTCCGGGGCACCCTCAATGTTTGCGCCGTCAAGGCCCCCGGCTTCGGCGACCGCCGCAAGGCCATGTGCGAAGACATTGCCATCCTCACGGGGGGCAAGTTCATCAGTGAAGACCTCGGCATCAAGCTCGAGACGCTGAACATCGAGGACCTCGGCCGCGCCAAGAGCGCCGTGGTGGACAAGGAAACGACCACCCTCGTCGAGGGCGGCGGCAAGAGTTCCGAAATCCAGGGCCGCGTCAACCAGATCCGCCGTCAGATCGAGGAAACCACTTCCGATTATGACCGCGAGAAACTCCAGGAACGCTTGGCCAAGCTCGCCGGCGGCGTCGCCGTCATCAATGTCGGCGCAGCCACCGAGACCGAGATGAAAGAGAAGAAAGCCCGCGTCGAAGACGCCCTGCACGCAACCCGCGCAGCCGTCGAAGAAGGCATCGTTCCCGGCGGTGGCGTAGCCCTGCTCCGCTGCCTGGCCGCTATCGAAGCCGTCAAGACCGACAACGAAGACGAGCGCATCGGCGTTGACATCGTCAAGCGCGCTGTCGAGTACCCAACCCGCGCGCTGGCCGACAATGCGGGCGTGGAAGGCTCCGTGGTCGTCCAGGAAGTCAAACGCCGCAAGGGCAACGAAGGCTACAACGTCTCCACTAACGTATACGAAGACCTTGTCAAAGCTGGCGTTGTGGACCCCAAGAAGGTCACTCGCACCGCGTTGCAGAATGCCGCTTCCATTGCCGGCCTCCTGCTCACCACCGAATGCCTGGTGACCGAACTCCCGGAGAAGGAGAAGAAATCCCCGATGCCGGGCGGCCATGGCGGCATGGGCGGCGAGATGGATTATTAAGCTAAGCGTTGGGGCCACGCGCCCCGACTCCGATGACCTGAAGCGAGGTTGGGAAAGCCCAACCTCGCTTTTTCATTGGGGAAAAAGGCCGCGCTCGCGGAATTGCCCCAGGACAACGCCCGGCCTGCGGGGGAAGTACTCAGTCAGCAGACGCCGGATTTCAGGCTCCCAGTTGTCTTTGACTGTGTAGGCGTCGTAGGGGCCCGTCTTATAGGGATGCACCTCCCGGCGATAGCTTCCCCAACGGGCTGCTTCGGCGGCAATGGCCTTTTCAAGGCCTTTGGCCAACTCGGCGAACCTCTGCGAGGCGGGCCTCGCGGCTAATGAGCCGTCGTTGAACAACAACCGCCGGGCGCGGCTGGCAAACAGGACCTGGAATTCGGCGTTTTCACGGAGCTTCTGGAACAAGCGGAGCGGGCTTTGATCGTCATCCTGGTCGAGGGTGCAACTCTCCAGTTGGCCCAGCGCGCACTCGGCGTCCCAAACAGAGAACACGAACCTGCCCCCGGCGGTGCGGGGACGAGCGGCATACCAATTGGCCCAGCGGTCCCAATCGGAATTGCCGGCGTACAAGTTCAGGATGATGTAATCCGTAAACTCGGGCAGGTCGAGGCATTGACAGAGGGCTTCGTAGCGGCCCCGGTCATCAAGGCCGCCGTTGGCAACGTCCATCATCCGGTCCCACGCGACCGAGTCGCCGGCCTGAATCCTGGCAGCTTTTCTGGCATCAAACTTCGGCGCCCTTCCGCTTTGAAGGGGCTGCGCCAGGGCGGCCCCGGGTTGTTCGCATAGATTGTAAAGGCCCCAATAAAGCCCATTGAGATAGAGTTGCACGAAGCAGCCGCGGGCGCAAGGATGGCCCATGGCCCTAAGGCTTGCCCGCATCCATTCGTCCCGAAGATAGCACGCGCGTTGGCGGGCCTGGCCGTCGGCGTGGAGCCACGAATCATTGTTCCCGGCCCGCAAAACCAGGCTCTCAAACTCGCCGGGACCCTCCGGCCCGAAAAACGGAAAACGCAGTTTCGGCGTGCCATACCGCGCCTTGAAGACCAATCGGAAAGAGTGCTTGGGCGATTCCTCGGGAAGCCGGCTCGAGCCCCCGTGAATTCTAAGCCCGCATCTGACATGGAACCCGGCGCTGCCATCCGCACACAACAGTTCGAGCGACACGGGGCGTTCCCAAGCCGCGCCCCGCTCGGTCGGGTGCGTGTAGAGGCCCGTTTCAGGAGAGAACAGATTCTCGGGGTCAGTGATGATGGAAAGCGAAGGAAGCGAGGGGAGTCCCTCGATGATCGCTTCGCGGGAAGCCTGAGAGCCGGGAAGGCCGGCGGACATGCCGTAATGCGCCGGGACCGGCTTGCCTTCTCTGGCGCCCCAGGAATCGGGCAAGCCCCGGCCGGTTTGCCGAAGGATGTCGGGAATGAACAGATAAGTCCTCGCGGCGACTTCGGTGAGGGCGGTTTCTCGTTCAAAAGCAACCGCGCGCACAACGGCAGTCCCGGCGATGGGGATAGGCCCGTGATAGCGAATCCCCGCAACGGGCCCGGGCGTGGCGCCGTTTGTGGTGTAGTAGATAACGGCATCTGCAGACGGGGCCGAAAGGCCCAGGTTGAAGGCGGAAGAACAGAATCCGCTCGCCTTATCGAACTGCATTCCGGAGCGGAGCTTGGCCGGCAGCGGGAAGAAGCCCGCTGCCTTGACGATTTGCTGGCTCTCGTCGCTCCGCATCCAGTCCACATAAGCCTTGAGGGCGCCCTGGTTGGCGGCAGGATTGAGGTAAACATAAAGATAGCGCGAGATGGGGTAAATGCGGTTCGCGATGGTCTCGTCTGTCGGCTCCACGGGGGTCGAGGAGAAGGCCCTCTTGATTCCCAGGGCGCGCAGCCCTTGGGCCGGAATCAACGCGCCGTAGCCGATTCCGTTCTTGTCGTTGGCAATGGCCTCGAGCAGCTCGGCGCCGGCAAGGGTGCGGAGGCCGGCAGCGCAAGCTTTTCCGTTGAGAATCTCGTCTCCAAACAACTCGCCGATGGCCGAGTTGGTCCCGGGGGAGTAGAGGTGTATGGGGGCGTTGGGGCCGGCCAAGTCGCTCCAAAATCGGTGCTTACCGCTGAAAATGCCCGCCAATTCGTCGTAAGTCAGGACCCGGACGGGATTCTGGGCGTTGACATAAACGGCAACGGCATTGACGCCGACCTTGAATTCTGAGGGACGCTGGCCGAAGGTGGTTTGGCAGGCCTCGCTTTCCGCGTAGCGCATCATGCGGGGGACCATGGCAAGGGCCGCCTTTCGGTCGCGGAGTGCGGCAAAGGCAGCGGGGGTGGCGCCACCTTCGACCTGGATTCTGATTCCAGGATGCCGGGACGCGTAGGCCCGGGCCCATTCTTGGCCCAGCTCCACAAGGGAATCGGAACCTCTAACGATAATTGTCTGCGCCAAAGCCGGCAACGCGGTTGCCAAAACCAGTGTCAGCAGCGCGGTGGTGCGGCAACAGGCTTTCATTTGGCGAGCCGGTAAAAGCGGGCGGCATTAGTCATAGCGGTGGCAAAGGGGCTGGTGATGACAGGCCCCGGGACGGTTGTCCAGGGGCCGAGGGGACTGTTGGCTTGTTGGAGCATGAAGCCGCCTCGGTTCCAACTCAAGGTAGCGGTGGCATTGGAGGCGGCGAGGGTCAGTGGGGGAGAGGCCGTGAACGGGTTGGTGATGACCAGAGACATGCCGAACGTGGCGGCGTGGGCGATGGCCATCGTGTGTACTTCCACCGCCAGGACATTGTCGCCCGAAACCAGGTTGGTGGCCAGCGGGTTGGTGATGATGAAGTCATCAGGGCAGGTTGCATCGCCGTCACATGGATGGGCGGTGGCCGGGGTGGCATTAAGAATCGGACCGGTAGGCATCCGCAAGCGGTAAAGCTCGGCGCCGTTCAGATAGAAGACCGCGCCGTCGGCCAAATAATCCTCGAACAGGAGCGGGAAATTGCCGGGCGGGTTGGTCGAGGTAAAATGGGTCCGAAAATAGTACGTGCTGAAGGGGATGCCGTAGTCCGGATTCAGAGGCATCGCGGTTTTGACAGGCTCCGGGATGTCCGGATTGTAAAAGCCGTAGGTATCTGCCCAAAACAGCCCGGGGCCGGAGCCTTCCCAGGCGGAATCGTCATAACCCGGGGTTGTCCACGCGGTTCCATCCAGGTCGGCAATGGTGAAGCTCCACACATCGGGGAAATCGCAAAGAACGTTGGTCGTCACGTAGTTGGTGGTAAAGAAAGTATAGTTTGACGAGACGTACTGGTTGGCCCCGATTTTCGAGATGGCGGCGAAGAAGTATTCGGTGGCCGGAGTAAGGTTGGTCAGCAGGACGGCGTGGTTGGTGACCATGAGGGTGTTGGGGATCGTGAGAAGGGTAAAATTGGTCGTGAGTCCGTATTCGAGCTGGGTTGTGGCCGGGTCGATGGTAGTGAAGCTGATGGTGGCGGCGGTGTCGTCGGGCAAGACATTGATGTCATTGAAGAAACCGGGCAAGGGCTTGGCATAGACGCCAAAATGCGCGCCGACCGTGCGTTGATAACCATACCCCGCAGTGGAACTGTCGTGGTTCAATTCCTTGGGCGCGCCGGTGGAATCCTCCATGACCAAGCATGTCGAGCCGCCGCCATCCATGTTGGCTCCGTCCCACGCCCCGGCCAGGAGCAACCAGGCAGCCGCTTCCCAATCCAAATCCCCATCGCTGTAGCCGGCCTGCCGGCCGTCAATCGTCATGAGGTAAAGATAATGCCGATCCTTGGACAGCCCAAAGGCCGTGCGCGGGTTGACGCCGTGGGGGAAAGTACCCTGGTCGGAGACGTAATCGTAGCCAACATTGACCCCGTTGGCCAGGATGGTGTAAAGGCCGGTCACGGCAGTGTAAGCGCCGGCCGTCGATTGCGCCGGCCAATTGGTAGGAATGAAAGTGACCTGGTTGTTCGTCGTGAAGAGAAAGGTGGCAACTTCCTTGCCCTCGTTCTGCACGTTCACAGTCACGCCCTGGCTGATGAGCACACCGTCAACCACGAAGGGCGTGCCCTGCGCCTCACCGTAGTCCGGGGACTCGGTGTCCGGGGTGCCCGGGTCATGAAAGTTGTTCGCGTTGATCGCCACCTGGAGGCCGTGGTTTCTCAGAAAATTCGAGGTCTTGTAACCGGCAGTGACGTAGGTCCCCGCCACGTAGTTGTATTCGTCCTGGAGGGTGCCCTTGGCGGTGCGCGGCGACGCGTAAAAGCGAATGTCGGGGTCCGTCAGATCGATCCGCATCGTATAGACCACTTGCAAATCCGGCATGGCGCCGGCGCCGGGAGTGTTGGTTCCGACGGCGTAGTCCACCCCCTTGAAAACGGGGGTCCAGGGGCTCAGGACCGTTCCCGCCCCAACCGGCGCCGCGCCGTTCAGCAGCAGGCCCAACAGAACAGCCCCATGGGCAAAAGCCCGGCGCGGAGAAAGACACGAATTGCACGAATTAACACGACCCAAGTGTGGAGTGTCGAGTGCCGAGGCAACCAGGCGCCGCCCCTCGACATTCGACACTCGGCCCTTGGGTGCCGGGTTGCTTATGAACCGGGGTCTAATTCGGGCTGTATTGGTATTCATAGCCATCGATCGGGTCTTGGGTGTAGGCAGAGTTGTAGCCGTCATAGTAAATGGGGATAAAGCTGACGTGCCCGTCCACGAAGCCAACAACGCTCTTGGCATCGCAGTAAAAGGGGCTGTTTTCCTTGCCGGTCTTGCTTTTGTGCCAGGCCAGGGGGGCATGGGCGGTCCATTCCATGACCAGCAGGGTGCGCTTGGGCTGTTTGACAGCCGAGACAGGCAGGCCGGCGATGTTGGGCACCGGCGTTTCAGCCAGAGTCACGCCGTTGAAAACGTAGCTGGAAAAATCGAATCGGCGGCTCAGATGAAACGGCGCCGGGTCGGAGTAGCCGCGATCCGAGGGGCAGGCGAACACGGTATCGTTGGGCGAAGATTCTCCGGTCAGGCCGGCGTAGCGTTTGACCTGCTCCTTGTAGAACCACCAGGGGCTGAGCTTGTCGCCGGGCGCACCGGCCGGGAGTTTATGGTCGTTCTCGCCGGAGAAATCAAGCACGGCTCGATCGACTTTCTGGAGGTTTGCGGTGCAAACGGCCAGCTTTGAGTTTTCCTTCACGGCCGCCAGGCTCAACACGAGGATGGCCCCAAAGACACTGAGGGTTGCCACGCTCACCAGGAGGTCGGTGAGCGTGAAGGCGTGTCGAGCGTGTTGAGCGTGGAGCGTGGAGCGTGGAGCGTGGAGCGTGGCAAGTGCTACGATGCCCTCACGCTCTACGCTCCGACGCTCCACGCTCCACGCTCCACGTTCTGCGCTCCGCCCCAAGCATTCAGATCTCGGAATGTGTTTTTCCATGAGCCTTAAGGGGGATGGCGGGCGGGGGTTCATGGGGAATGCGACTCGGCTTGAGGAATCCCTCGGACGGCGAGGTTGGGGTCGTCGGCAGTGGTGACGGCGACGAAGTACCGGTCGAACCAGCCCTGGAGGTCTTTAGGCTGGGAGGCCAGAGGATTGCGGCGGCTCACAACAGCCGCCCCAAGCAGGCCCTGCTCAAAGAACGCGCGGAGGTCGATTTGGTCGGGCAGACTCCCGGAGCAGAAGGCGACGATGCCGGGTTTGACGCCGCCCAACTGCCTGGCCTGCGTCTCCGAGAGCAACGGGGGGCCCATGAACGAGACGATGACGTTCTGGCTCGCCGTTTGGCGGATGAGTTCGAAGAAATCTCCGGCAGGGGCTTGCACAGGTTTGAGAGGGTCGACCTGGATTGCGTGGACCGAGCCGATGGCGGCATGGGTCTTGCGAAGCTCCTTCTTGAAGGTGGCCAATTGAATGTCGGCGGCGGGGTTCTTGAAGGCAGCGGTGTCGCGCGTAATAATGATAATCTGGCCTCCCGGTTTTAGGAGCCTCACGGCCTGGAGGGCCATGATCCGTCCCGCGGCCTGATGAGGTTTGGGATTGCAGCGGGGCGGGAATCCCCCGCGCAAAGAAATCAGGATGGCCGCCAACGCTCCAAGCGCAACCAAGCCGGCTATCACGTTGACTGCTTTGCTATCGCGCATGAAGAAGCGGAAAGGAGGAAGGGGGTGGAGCACTTAGGGGCCGATGCAAAATGACTTGGCCGGCTAGAGGCGCGGCTCCGAGAACACCACGTTGGTGATGTTTGCGAGGGCAAGTTCGGCGCTGATCTGTTCGCGGAGCGTCGGGGTCACCGTCTTGAGCGCGCTCCCATCCCCCATCCCCAGGCTGCCCCTGAATGTGTGGATGTTCTTGTCCCAAGCCGCATCGATGGAGGTGCCGTTGGCAGCGTTCCAATGCGGATCCAGTCCCCCGCCCCCGCCCATGACATTGCGGTCGCCAAGGAGGATGACCTGGGTCTTGGCCTCGATGGGAGAGTTGGTGCCTATGAAATAGCTGACGTTGAGGTCGCCCCGCAAGCTGGTCCAGTTCGTGGCGGCGCGCTTGGCGATATCGGCCGGGCAGAACAGGAGTTGGACATCGCGCAGTTCATTGGTCAGGGTCCTGAAGTCATCCACCCAATTGGGCGAACCCATGCTGCCGCCTTGAGAAATATCCACCAGCCAGGGAAACTTGTCTCCCTGATCCCCCGCCCAGAGCCGTATCGCAAGGTCGATCTCCTTTATATTATTGATGCACGATATTTCCTTGGCCTTGGCCTTGCTCCGTGCCAAGGCTGGCAAGAGCATGCTTGCCAAAATCGCGATGATGGCAATGACCACCAGGAGCTCGATCAAGGTAAACCCCAGGTTCTCTCTTTTTAACTTCATGCTGTTCCGTTTCTATCTCACTGCTCCGGCCCCCGCGCCGCTCATCGCCTGACTCTGGGATTAACGAACTATGGCCATTATCCATGGCCGCGAGTTAGAGTCAAGACCTGATTTGCCTCCCCCCTTGACGACCGCCTTCACAGGCTCCAGTATTCCTTGCCGCGGATTGGTGATATTCCGATGAGTGACAGGTTTTACAGGCTATGAACGATCCACATAATCTCTTTGGCGCGCTGCAGGAATTCGAGACAGGCCAGGCCACGCGGGGGACTTTTTACTCGCTGCCCCAGCTCGAGAGGGCCGGCGTCGGCCCGGTGTCCCGGTTGCCGGTCTCGATTCGCCTGGTATTGGAGTCGGTCCTGCGCAATTGCGACGGCAAGAGGGTGACGGAGCAGAATGTGCGCGCACTGGCCAATTGGAATCCCGCCGCGCGCCGCACGGAGGAAATCCCGTTTGTGGTCGCGCGTATCGTCCTGCAGGATTTTACCGGAGTGCCCTTGCTGGTCGACCTGGCGGCGATGCGCTCGGCCGTGGCGCAATTGGGCAAGGACCCCAAGGTCATCGAGCCTTTGGTCCCGGTGGATTTGGTCGTGGACCACTCGGTCCAGGTGGATTACTTTGGCACCCCCGCGGCGATGCAGCAAAACCTGGAGATGGAATTTCGCCGCAATCGGGAGCGCTACCAGTTCCTGAAATGGGGCATGCAGGCCTTCCACACCTTCAAGGTCGTGCCCCCCGGCATAGGCATCGTCCACCAGGTCAACCTCGAGTACCTCGCCAAGGGCCTCTTAAGCTGCCCCTGCACGCTCAACTCCCAAGCCTCGACTCTTTACTATCCGGACACGCTCGTAGGCACAGATTCCCATACAACCATGATCAACGGATTGGGAATCGTCGGCTGGGGCGTGGGCGGCATTGAAGCCGAAGCCGGGATGCTGGGCCAACCGGTCTATTTCCTCACGCCGGACGTCGTCGGCGTCTGCGTCACCGGCTCCTTGCGCGAGGGCCTGACGGCTACCGACCTCGCCCTGACCGTCACCCAGATGCTGCGCAAGGCCAAAGTCGTCGGCAAGTTCGTGGAATTCTACGGCCCCGGCGCCGCCGCCCTGCCCGTCGTGGACCGGGCGACGATTGCCAACATGGCCCCCGAATACGGCGCGACCATGGGCTTGTTCCCGATTGATGCCGAGTGTGTCAATTACCTCCGCGCTACCGGGCGCAGCCCGGAGCATTGCCAGACCTACGAAAACTATTACCGCGCCCAGGGCCTCTTCGGCATGCCCGTCAAGGGCCAAATCAACTATTCCGTCGAGCTGGAACTGGACTTGGCCACTGTGGCGCCCAGCGTGGCAGGACCCAAGCGGCCCCAGGACCGAATCGACCTGCCCAAGCTCAAGAGCGAATTCGTGGCGGCCTTGGCCAGGCCGCTCTCCGAGAACGGCTTCGGAAAAACGGCGGCGGATTTGGACAAGAGCTTTGCCGTCAGCATTCACGACGGTCTCCCTCCGGGCGGCGGCAGCCAGGAGCCGCTCTCCGGCAGAGAGGCCCAGGCGCGCAATACCAATCCCTTCACGGAACTGGAGATGGCCAACAACCGGCCAAGCCCGAACCCGGTCAGCGCCCTGGCCATCCCGTCCGAGGCGCGGATTCGTCACGGCAGCGTCTTGATCGCCGCCATTACCAGTTGCACTAACACGAGCAATCCCTCGGTGATGCTGGCGGCGGGCTTGCTGGCAAAAAAGGCCGTGGAACGCGGCCTCCGGGTCAATCCGCTGGTCAAAACATCCCTGGCCCCCGGTTCGCGAGTGGTAAGCGATTATCTGGCCAAGACCGGTTTGCAGCCCTACCTGGACCAGCTTGGCTTCAACCTCGTCGGTTACGGCTGCACCACCTGCATCGGCAACTCCGGCCCGCTGCCGGCCCCGGTGGATGAGGCGCTCGGAAAGTACGATCTGGTGGCCGCCTCCGTCCTCTCCGGCAACCGCAACTTCGAGGCCCGCATCCACCAGAACATCAAGGCCAATTTCCTCATGTCCCCCCCGCTGGTCGTGGCCTTCGCCCTGGCTGGACGCGTGGACATTGATTTGAGCCTCGAGCCCATCGGCAAGGGAAAAGACGGACGCGACGTTTTTCTCAAGGACATCTGGCCGAGCTTGCAGGAAATCCGCGGCCTCCTGCAGGCCGCTCTCAAGCCCGAAGTCTTCCGCCAGCTTTACCGCGATTTCGCCGCCCAAAACCCGAAGTGGAATGAAATCCCCGCCCCGGCCGGAGCGGTGTACCAGTGGGATGCAGGGAGCACTTACATCCAGCAACCGCCCTTCTTCGCTCACTTCGGCCCCCAGCCGGGTGTCATCGGCGAGATCAAAGGCGCCCGCGCCCTCGGGATTTTTGGCGACAGCGTCACCACGGACCACATCTCCCCTGCCGGCAGCATCAAAAAAAGCTCACCCGCCGGCAAATACCTGCTCGAACACGGAGTCGCTTTCGAGGATTTCAACAGCTACGGCTCGCGCCGGGGCAACGACCGCGTGATGACCCGCGGCACCTTTGCCAATGTCCGCATCAAGAACCTCATGGTCCCCGGCACCGAAGGGGGCGTCACCCGGTGTTTTGCCCGCGCCTGCCCCTGCCCGCCGGGCGCGGTGGTCCCGATCTACGACGCCGCGATGGCTTACGAGCAGGAAAGCACGCCGCTCCTCATCATCGCCGGCCAGGAATACGGAACCGGCAGTTCCCGCGATTGGGCCGCCAAGGGCACCGCCCTCCTGGGCGTGAAATGCGTCGTCGCCCAAAGCTACGAGCGCATCCACCGGTCCAACCTGGTCGGCATGGGCGTCCTGCCGCTCCAGTTCAAAAATGGCCTCAGCGCCCAAACCCTCAGGCTGGACGGCGCCGAGACCTACGACGTCCTGGGCCTCGGCCCGAACCTCAAGCCGCAGCAGGACCTCACGCTTCGCATTACCCGCGCCAACGGCCAGGTGGAAAACGTCCCCGTCACCTGCCGCATCGATACCCCCGTCGAGGTCGATTATTACCAGCACGGCGGAATACTCCCCTTCGTCCTGCGGCAGTTGCTCAGGTAAGTCAGATTGCAATGAAAAGCGACGGGATGGGTAGCCATTGGCGGTCTGCGCCGCGGCCCAAGGGGCCGCCCGAGCTCAGCCCAGGGCTGGGCTCTACCGGCCCGTTGGGCCGGAGACGCCGCCCAGCCAATAACACGCACCGTGCATCGCTTTTTTCTGCAATCAAGCATTAGCCTCTTCGGCTCTCTGCATAGCTCTCGGCTACACTGATGGTCGCCCACTGCATCTTGTCTTGAAAACTGGGGTCGGGTCTCCACTTTCCACATTCGCCTTTTCCGATATGTGGAAAGTGGAGGCGCTACCCCCACTTCTTTACATTCTCCTTGCCAGCGGCGCTCCTTAGAAGCGAGCCGTGGTGGCGATGCCGGTGAGTGCGGGTTTTCCCGGCGTTGATCGAGAGTTGGCAGGGCTGCAACCGCCCCGGCAAAATGGATTGCATTTGGGATTTGAAGCGTCGAATATCTATGTGGCAATCGTACACTCATAACCTCACTCCACCGCCTATGGATGCCATGCGCACGCAATTCTTGAAAAAGGAGTTCTTGAAAAATGAGTTTCTGATGCTCAGCCTTCTCGCTGCTCTTGGACGGTCCAACACTTACCGGCCTTCTGCTTAGGAAGATGTCAAGGCCAAGCTGCGTGGTGCCCTCCGCCATAAGCTCACGGACATTGGAAGTCGGTACACATCCCATGTGGACGAGGCCGCGCACATAGGGAATATTGAGGAAATCGTCGAGGCGATGACGTTACAATTCTCCAACTGCCTTAGAGGCGGGCGATTCCGAATCGGCATCGCACAGAAGAGTCTGAACCTTCACCTCGGTCGCTGTAAACCTTGAAAAAACGGGTTCTTGCATCTTGTTCCCGTTGTGGCTCATAATTGCCTTCCGTGATTGACCATCAGCGAACCGTCTAACCTGGCATCCGCATGATGACGCTCCGCCAATTCGCCGCCGAGCCTTCCACGCTGCCGACACGGACTGCGTGGTATCTTGCCGAGCTCGGCGAAGCGCGCGGCAAACAAGAGCTCTTCACCCGCCAATCGCCGCAAAGGCTCAAAGTGCTCCGGGAGCACGTACTCATCGAGAGCGCCATTTCCTCCAACCGCATCGAGGGCGTTGAGGTGGACCAGTCCCGCGTCGGCACGCTCATCTTCGGCAGGCCGGCGCTTCGCGACCGCGACGAGGAGGAACAGAGCTCGAAGCACTGGCACGAAGGCAGACACGACCCCTGGCCGGCAATGAACTTCCTCCTCTTCATCCTCACCGAGGCATGCAGGGAATTCGAGCGGCGCGTCGGCCAACTCAAGTCCTCCCGTGGCGAGAAAACGGCAATGGTGCTTGCGGCGGTTGACCGGCAGGCAGCCACATTTCGGATTGCCGACGTTCAAGCCGAATGTCCGGGGGTGGGTGTGGACCTGGTTCGCCTTGTCCTTGACCGGCTTCGGAAGGAAGGCGAGGTCAAGTGTCTCGGCACTGGCCGGAGCGCCCGGTGGGCCAAAACCGGAAACTAGGTATTAACGCGAAACTACATAATAAACTGGGTAACGGATAGACACGGATAAACACGGATATGCCCCAAATCCGTGTTTATCCGTGTCCATCCGTGGTCAAGAGAATCCAAGCCCCGCCATCACTGACCCATCACGATGGATGAGGAATTACCCCTGGCCCAATACGCGGATGCGGCCTATATTCACGCGATGACCAACAGACTACTCGTTCCGCCAGAGCGGTTCACCAACCGCATCGACGATTTCGGTTTCGAGTTCCTCGCGTTCGAGAACCGCAAACTGGCCGCCGGCGAGACGGTGCGCGCCGGGACGGGCGCGCGTGAGTTGGCCATCGTCCTGCTGGGCGGCATCTGTTCGGTAAACTCGTCCGCGGGAAGGTTCCCATCGTTCGGCAGGCGGTCCAATGTCTTTGCCGGGTTGCCGTACACGCTCTACCTGCCGGTCTCGACCGAGTTTGAGCTGACGGCCGAAGCCGACAGCGACATCGCCTTCTGCTACTGCCGCGCCGAGGAGCGCCACCCGGCCAAACTGGTCGCGCCCGAGGAGGTCGCCGTCGAGATTCGCGGCGGAGGCAACGCCACGCGCCAGATCAACCATATCATCCGCCCGGGCTTCGCCGCCCACCGTTTGCTGGTTTGCGAGGTCTATACGCCCGGCGGGAACTGGTCGAGCTACCCGCCCCACAAACACGATGTTCACAACCCGCCGGGCGAAGTGGACCTGGAAGAAATCTACTACTACCGGGTCGAGCGTCCCGAGGGGTACGCCATCCAAAAAGTATATACGAGCGACCGGCGCCTGGACGCGACGCTTACGGTGCGAGACGGCGAACTGGTGCTCATTCCGGAGGGCTACCATCCGGTGGTGGCGGCACACGGCTACAACGTTTATTATTTGAACGCCCTGGCCGGCTCGGCGCGTTCGATGGCCGCCTCGGACGACCCGGAGTACGCGTGGGTGCGGCAAACGTGGACGAGCCAGGACCCGCGGGTGCCGCTGGTGAAGTGAGAGAGCTTTTTATGAGCGCATCGTGTCTCAGTCCTTTGCAGCAAACAACCGCCCTTGGCGGGAATGACTACTGGAACGATTCCTGTTCGGTGGAGGAACTCAGTTACGCGATTGCCAACGGGGCGGTCGGCGCAACCACGAACCCAACGATCGTGCTGGCCGTGCTAAAAAAGGAAATAGCACTCTGGCGGGAGCCGTTACTGCGGATCATCGAAAAGAACCCGACCTGGACCGAGGTGGAGGTCGCCTGGAGGCTAATCGAGGAAATGGCGTTGAAGGCCGCGGAGTTGCTGCGGCCGATCTTCGAGCGCGAGCAGGGCCGCAAAGGGAGGATATCGATGCAGACCAATCCGACCTTTTATCGAAACGCCGAGGCGATTGTCGCGCAAGCGATGCACTTCCATGGGCTGGCGCCGAATATTCAGGTGAAGATCCCGGCGACGCTCGCGGGCATCACGGCCATCGAGGAGGCCACGTATCGCGGGGTGAACGTCAACGCCACGGTTTGCTTCACACTGCCGCAGTCGATCGCGGTGGCCGAGGCCATGGAGCGCGGGCTCAAGCGGAGGGCGGCGGAGGGCCGCGACACTGCGAGCATGACGCCGGTCTGCACCATTATGATCGGGCGGCTGGACGACTGGCTAAAGGTGGTGGCCAGGAACGACAGCATCGTGCTGACGCCCGGACACCTTGACTGGGCCGGCATCGCCGTAATCAAGAAGGCCTACGGCATCTTCCAGCAGCGCGGCTACCGGGCGCGCCTGCTGGCCGCGGCGTACCGTCACCACATGCACTGGTCGGAGTTGATCGGCGGAGACATCGTGCAGACGATTCCCTACGAGTGGCAGGTTCTGTTCAATCACTCGGATATCGAGGTCAAGAAGCGGATGCAGAACCCGGTGGAGCCGGCGGTCGTGGAGGAACTCTACCGGAAGTTTGGCGATTTCCGGCGCGCGTACGACGAGGATGGGATGACGAGGAAGGAGTTTGATCGGTTCGGAGCGACCTTGCGGACGCTTCGCACCTTCATCGGGTCGTATGCGGAACTGCTCGCGTGCGTTCGCGACTTTATGTTGCCGGACCCGGACAGGAAATGAGGCACTAACCAATAAGTGAAGGCGCCCAGAGATTAAGATTAAGATTAAGATTAAGATTAGGATTAAGAGCGGACAGGAAATGAGGCAATAACCACTAAGCAAAGGAGCACTGCGATGAAAACACTGCGGATGACGACCGCCCAGGCGATCGTCACTTTTCTGAAGAATCAGTACGTCGAGCGCGATGGCCGCCAGCACGCCTTCTTTTCCGGCGTCCTCGGCATCTTCGGCCACGGCAACGTTGCGGGCATTGGCGAGGCCCTGCTGGAAAACCCCGACCTGCCATACATCCTCGTGCGCAACGAGCAGGCTGCCGTCCATATGGCCGCCGGATACGCCAAGGCGAGCAATCGTCTGAGGACCTTCGCCTGCACCTCCTCGATCGGGCCCGGCGCAACCAACATGATCACCGGCGCAGCCATGGCAACCATCAACCGCCTTCCCGTTCTGCTCCTGCCCGGCGACATCTTCGCCCGCCGGAACGTGGCCCCGGTCCTGCAACAGCTCGAATCGCCCGCCACACAGGATATTGGCGTGAACGACTGTTTCAAGCCGGTCTCGCGTTACTGGGATCGCATCTACCGCCCCGAACAGATCATCACCGCCCTGCCCGAGGTGATGCGTGTCCTCACATCGCCCTCCGACTGCGGGGCCGTCACCCTGGCCCTGCCCCAGGACGTTCAGGCCGAAGCGTATGACTTCCCCGAAGAACTCCTCCAAAAGCGCGTCTGGCTCATCCGCCGCCCCCGGGCCGACAGTGTCTCCCTTGACCGCGCCACCCGGGCAATCGCCAGGAGCCGCAAGCCGTTGCTCGTGGCCGGCGGCGGCGTCCTGTTCAGCGAGGCGTCCGAGGCGCTGGCGGCCTTCGCGTCGCGCTTGGGCGTCCCCGTCGCCGAGACACAGGCGGGCAAGGGGTCCCTGCCCTACGACCATCCGCAATGCGTCGGCGCCATCGGGGTTACCGGGACGCTGGCTGCAAACCGCCTGGCTCGCGAGGCCGACCTGGTCATCGGCGTCGGGACCCGTTATTCTGATTTCACCACCGCCTCGATGACCGCATTCCAGAACCCGGATGTCCGGTTCGTCAACATCAACACGGCTGAATTCGACGCCTGCAAAGTTTCGGCCATCCCTGTCGTGGCCGACGCGCGAGCGACGCTCGAGGCGCTCACGGCCGCGCTTCAAGGCCACAAAGTGAGCGACGACTACGCGGCCCAAATCGCCGGGCTGAAACAAGCCTGGGAAGCCGAGGTCGACCGGTTGTTCCATCTTAACACCCAGCCCAAGCCCGCCCAAAGTGAAGTGATTGGCGCGATGTGGGAGGCCTCCGGCCCGCGAGACATGCTAGTCTCGGCAGCGGGCAGCCATCCGGGTGACCTGCACAAGCTCTGGCGGACGCGCACCCCCAACGGCTATCACCTGGAGTACGGCTACTCCACGATGGGCTACGAAATCCCGGGCGCCCTGGGCGCCAAGCTTGCCGACCCCAGCCGCGAGGTTTACGTTTTCCTCGGGGACGGGACCTATCTGATGATGCCGTCCGAGATCGTCACGGCCGTGCAGGAGCACATCAAGCTCATCATCGTGCTGGTGGACAACAAGGGGTTCGCCAGCATCGGCGGACTCAGCCGCTCCCTCGGAATGGAGGGCTTCGGGACGAGCTACCGCGAGCGGTCGCGCGCATCGGGCAAGTTGGATGGCGACCCGCTGAAAGTCGACTACGCGGCCAGCGTTCGCAGTCTTGGCGCGCACGCCATCACGGCCGGCTCGCTCAGCGAGCTCAAGGCCGCTCTGGAGGAGGCCAAGAAGATGGACCGCATCACGGTGGTGGTTGTCGAAACGCAGCCCGGCGTGGGCGTGCCCGGTTACGAGTCCTGGTGGGATGTCGCGGTGGCGGAGGACTCGCAAATCCAGGAAGTGCGGCAGGCCCGCGCGCAGTACGTCGAGGCGCGCAAGCGAGAGCGCCACCATCTGGGAACCGTCGAGGAGAAGTAACCCATGGCTGAACGATTACGGAATTACATCAACGGAAGCTGGCAGGCATCCACGGCCGGTGAAGTGTTGAAGGTCCTGAACCCGGCATCGGCGGCCGTGCTTGCCGAGGTGCCGCTCTCGCCCGCGAGCGAGGTCGATCAGGCCGTTGAGGCGGCGCTCAAGGCATTTCCCGCCTGGCGGCGCACACCCGCCGGAGAGCGCGTGCAGCCATTGTTCAAACTCAAGACCCTGCTCGAGGACGACCTTGACGCGCTGGCCGGCACCATCACCAACGAATGCGGGAAGACCTATTCGGAGGCCACGGGCGAGTTGCGGCGCGCCATTGAGAATGTCGAGGTGGCCTGCGGCATCCCGGTCCTGATGCATGGCCACAACAACGAAGACATCGCCCCCGGCATTGACGAGCACCTCATCCGCCAGCCGCTCGGTGTCGTGGCCGCCATCACCCCGTTCAACTTCCCGGGCATGATTCCGTTCTGGTTCCTGCCCTACGCCGTGGCCACAGGCAACTGCTTTATCCTCAAGCCGTCCGAGCGCGTGCCGATGACCTCCGCCAGGCTCTTTGAACTGCTCGAAAGGGCGGGCTTTCCGGCCGCCGTCGCGCAGATGGTTCATGGCGGGCGCGATACGGTAAACGCCCTCCTCGACCACCCCGGCATCCGCGCCATCAGCTTCGTCGGTTCCACCGCCACGGCGCGCTATGTTTACAGCCGCGCATCGGCGGCCGGCAAACGCGCGCAGTGCCAGGGCGGCGCCAAGAATCCCGTCGTCATCATGCCCGACGCCGACATGGCGATGACCGCGCGCATTCTGGCCGACTCCGCCTTCGGATGCGCCGGTCAGCGTTGCCTGGCCGCCTCGGTGGCCATCCCCGTCGGCGAGGCAGTCAAGCCCTTGACCGAACTGATGGTTTCGGCGGCGCGCAACCGGAAGGTCGGATATGGCATGGACAGCGGCGTCGAGATGGGACCGGTCATCTCGGCTGAGAGCAAGCGCCGCATCGAGACCCTCATCGCCCGGGGCGCGCAGGAGGGCGCTTCGCTGCTCGTGGACGGGCGAGGCCAATCGGTGCCCGGGTACGAGGATGGCTACTTTGTCTTCCCAACCATCCTCGACGGCGTCCCGCCTCGGGGTGAAATCGCCCGCACCGAGGTCTTCGGTCCCGTGCTGAGCCTGATGCACGCCGCTACGATGGACGATGCCATCGCCCTGGTGAACGAGCGCAGCTACGGCAACATGGCCTGCATCTTCACCAGCGACGGCGCCAATGCCCGCCGCTTCCGCTACGAGGTCAATGCGGGCAACGTCGGCATCAACGTGGGCGTCGCCGCGCCCATTGCCTACTTCCCCTTCAGCGGCTGGGGCGAGAGCTTCTTTGGCGACCTGCACGCGCAGGCCGGGCACGGGGTGGAGTTCTACACACAAACCAAGGTGGTCGTCGAGCGATGGCCGCGCGATTGGAGCCGCCGTTTCTAGTATGCCAAAATTGCTTATTGGAAACGCCCCTTGTTCCTGGGGCACTCTTGAATTCGATGGGACCGGCGGCGCGCCCGTCGGCTTCGGGCGCATGCTCGATGAACTCGCCGAAACCGGTTATACCGGCACCGAACTGGGCGACTGGGGCTACATGCCGACCGACCCGCCGGCCTTGCGCGACGAGCTGTCCAAGCGGGGCTTGGCTATGCTCGGCGCATTCGTCCCCGTCGCGCTCAAAGAGCCGTCCGCTCTGGCTGGCGGCATCGCTGCCGCGCTCAAGACCGCCCGCCTGCTGGCCGCCGTCGCAACCAATCCCCAACCCTATCTCGTCCTGGCCGACAACAACGGCACCGTGGCCGGACGAACCCAACGCGCCGGCCGAATCACAGCGGCGGACAGCCTGAGCTTGGCGGAGTGGAGGGTCTTCGCATCCGGCGCCGAAGCGGTGGCCGGCGCTGTGCTGGCCGAAACCGGCTTGAAGACCGTTTTCCACCACCATTGCGCCGGTTACATCGAAACGCCCGACGAGATCGCCAGGCTGCTCGATTCCACGGACCCTCGAAAACTCGGCCTCGTCTTCGACACCGGCCATTACACCTACGGGTCTGGCGGCGGCGACGCCGTCGAGGCGCTCGACCGTTTTCGCGAACGCATCGGATACGTCCATCTGAAGGACTGCCATCCCGGCATCGCCGCCCAGGCGCGCGCCCAAGGGTGGGATTACTTCGAGGCACTGCGCCACGGCATCTTCTGCGAACTGGGCAAGGGTTCCGTGGATTTTCCGCGCCTACTGCGCCGCCTCGCCCAATGGCACTACGAGGGCTACATGCTGGTCGAACAGGATGTTCTGCCCGGCATGGGTTCGCCCAAGGAAAGCGCGCGCCGCAACCGCGAATACCTCGCATCGATTGAACACAACTTCACCCAGCCAGTCTGAGAGCGTGTCCGAACCAACCGTGAACAACAATAGACTGAATATCGGCATCATCGGCGCAGGCCGCATCGGCAAGGTCCACGCCGAGACCCTTGCCTTCCGCGTCCCGGAGGCCCGCGCGCTCTCCATCACCGATTTGAATCGTGCCGCCGCCGAGCAGGTTGCCTCCCGTTGCGGCATCTCCACCGTCATTGATTCGGCGGACCAGATGCTGGCCGACCCGGCCATCCAAGCCGTGCTCATCTGCTCCTCGACCGATTCTCACGCCAATCTAATCGTCCGCGCCGCCCAAGCCGGCAAGCACATCTTCTGCGAGAAACCGATCGCCCACAGCCTGGCCAGCATCGACGCCGCCCTGGCGGCGGTCCAGCAGGCCGGCGTCAAGCTCCAGATCGGTTTCAACCGCCGATTCGATCCCAACTTCGCCCGCGTCCGCGCCGCGGTGGCCGGCGGCGAGATCGGCTCTCCGCGCCTGCTCCACATCATCAGCCGCGATCCGGCGCCCCCGCCTCTGTCCTACGTGAAAGTCTCCGGCGGCATCTTCCTCGACATGACGATTCACGATTTCGACCTGGCCCGATTCCTCATCGGTGACGAGGTCGAGGAGGTCTATGCCGCCGCCGGGGTTATGGTGGACTCGGCCATCGGCGAGGCGGGCGATTTCGACACCGCCCTCATCACGCTGCGGTTCCGCAACGGCGTCATCGGCGTGATTGACAACTGCCGCCAGGCCGCCTACGGCTATGACCAGCGCGCCGAAATCCTCGGTTCCGCCGGCAAGATCGCCACCGAAAACTGCTATCCCAACCAGGCCGCCATCAGCACCAGCCAATGCGTGCGCCGGGACCTGCCCTTTAACTTCTTCATGGACCGCTACATAGAGAGCTACTCGAACGAGATCCGCTCTTTCGTCCATTCCGTCCTCGAAGACAAGCCGAGCGCCGTGACGGGCCTCGACGGCCGCGTTCCGGTGGTCATGGGACTGGCCGCGCGGAAGTCGGTCGAGGAGCGCCGCCCGGTGAGGCTCGTTGAAATCCAGTAAGGACATGAAAAAATCCACTCTCAAGGCCATCGCGACTGACGTGCATTTCTGGGTGCCCGTTGCCGTCCTGGGTCTGGGGTTTGCGCTCCTGTTCATCCTCAGTTGATCCAATGACTCCTCCCCCTGCCACAACGCAGTTGAGCCGCAACGCCGCGTTCACGCGGCAGGCCCTGATGATCCCATGACCACTTCCACCACCACAGCCCAGGGCCAGTCTCCCCGCTCGCTCCACCAACTCGGCGTGATGTGCGGTCTGGCGGCGGGCGCATGGCTTGGCGCGGCCGAGGCCCCAACCAAGCTTGTGACGATGGGTTTCTCGCCGTTCATCATCTCGCTGGGCATGGTCGCCGGCGTCTTCGTGGCGCGGTGGACCGTGCCGGTGGCGCTGAAGGGAACGTCCTTCGTGGTGATGGAATTGATGGAGAAACCGCACCTGGTCATCTGGGCGATCCTTGCCGGCATGCTCTGGGCCGTGGCGAACACGCTGACGGTCTTCGCCATTCGCGATGTGGGACTCTCGATCGCCTTTCCCCTGTGGAACACCAACAGCCTTGTCGGGCTCTTCTGGGGCTGGCTCTTATTCAATGAGCTTCGCGGTTCGGCGGCCAAGGACCGGGCGAAGGTGGTCGGCGGCGCTGCCGCTATCGTGGTCGGGGCGTGCCTGCTGGCTTACGCGACCCAGCACCACTCCATTGGCGGCCCGGGCAATGCGAAGATGGGCGTCCTCGCCGCTCTTGGCGCGGGCGTCTTATGGGGCACGATGTACGTCCCCTACCGCAAGGCCTACATCAGCGGCATGAACCCGCTCTCGTTCGTGACCGTCTTCACCTTCGGTGAACTGGGAACCACGATTGCGCTCGGGGCGCATTTCCACGGCGGCCTGGCGAGTCTTTGGGTTGAACTGGGCAAAGCCCGGCCTGCCATGTTCTGGCTCTTCCTGGGCGGATTCTGCTGGGTCCTGGGCGACTTGTTCCAGCAGTACGCCGCGAAGTACATCGGCATCAGCCGCGGCATTCCGCTCTCGAACACGAACCAACTTTGGGGTCTGGCCTGGGGCGCCCTGGTCTTTGGTGAGTTGGCCGGCCTTGGCATGGAGGCCCGCCTTCTTGTTATCGGCGGCTCGCTCATCATGATTGCCGGCGCGGTGGCGATCAGCTTTGCCGAAGCGCCCGCCTCCGAGCAAGCCTCATGGAAACGGGCGATGCAGCGCGAGTGCGCGCGCTACGGGATGGATGAATCACGCGTCGCAGGCGCGTTGCGAGGCGAAGAGGCCTCCGCAAACGCGAAACCGAAGCGCCATTGGTGGGAAGCTGCCGTGGTTCTGGCCGCCATCGGCATCTTTGTCTGGCTGGCCCTCGACGCGACCCGCCAGGAGATGGCGTTCAACCTGCCGTGGATGATCCTCCTGGCGGCGAGTTCTCTGCTGTTTCTCGTGGTCTGCGCAACGGCCCTTTGGCGCCGCACGCGATTCTTGTAGCCGACAGGGAACGGGCCCTGCCATGGGACTTTATGCCGCGGTCTGAAATGCCAATTCCAGGCCGGAGGAGGGAGCTTGACGGCTCCTGTCATGGCGTCTATCGTTCGGCCTGTGAAAACGCGCAGGAATGGCGGCTCGCCGCGCCCATCGGAGCGTGTTGAACTGGGCCAGTTCATCGTCGCCGATCCGGCGATCTGTCATGGCCGCCTCACATTCAAAGGGACCAGGGTTTTCGTGGCCGACGTGCTGGCCGACGTGGAACGGGGCCTGTCGTGGGACTTTATCGTCCAGCGCTGGGGCAGCGGGAAGATCACCAAAGCTGCCGTCGCCGAGGCTGTCCGTCTGGCGCGGACTGCCTTGCTGAATCAGGACGGGCTATTGGCCGCGCGCTCTCTCCGGCCGTCCCTCCCGAACGCCGCGTGAATCTCTTGGACGAGAATGTCCCGCTGGACCAGTTCGACCTCCTCCGGGCCCGGGGTATTCCGTGCCGCGTTATTGGGCGAGAGGTCGCCGAGTCGAGCATCGGCGATGACAACATCGTCAGTTTGCTGCACCGGCTCAAACACCCAACCTTCTTCACCCGCGACGAGCACTTTTTCAAGCGCCGGTTGTGCCATAAAAGTTACTGCCTGGTTTGGCTGGACGTTGCGCCCGAGGAAGCAGCGCTGTTCGTCCAACGCTTCCTGCGTCACTCGCGCTTCGACACCCGTGCCAAACGCCTCGGCCTCGTCGCTCGCGCCCATCACGACGGCGTTCATTTTTGGCAGCGAAACCGGGCCGCGCTGCAACAGGCCGGCTGGACTGAAAGCTAACTCTCGTGAACGAGATCCTCGAGCAATTCGACCTGAAAGGAAAGGTCGCCGTTATCACAGGCGGGGGCGGCGCATTGTGCGGCGCCATGGCTGATGCGCTCGGCCGAATGGGCGTGTTGGTAGCGGTCCTGGATATCGGGTTGGAGAAGGCCGAGGCCCGCGCGGAATCGATACTCAAGGCCGGAGGGACTGCCGCCGCAATCCGCTGCGACGTGCTCGACGCCGGCGAGGTCAGGCGGAGCTACGACACGGTCAGCCGCCTCTGGGGACCTCCGGACTTCCTGGTCAACGGCGCCGGCGGCAACGACCCCCGCGCCAGCACCGCCGGGGAATTCCAGGAAGCCGCGCGCTTGTCGGGCGGCGCGGAGCAATCGTTCTTCGACCTGGACCCTGCTGCGTTTCGCCAGGTCTTCGATCTGAACTTCTTTGGCACGTTCCTTGTCACTCAAGCGTTCTCTCGAGGCATGGTGGCCAAGGGCCGCGGCTCCATCGTCAACATTTCCTCGATGAGCGCCTTGAGACCCCTGACCAAAGTCGGGGCCTACTCGGCGGCGAAGGCCTCGGTTTCCAATTTCACGCAGTGGCTGGCGGTGCATTTCGCCCGCACGGGTGTCCGTGTCAACGCGCTGGCCCCCGGCTTCTTCTTGACTGAGCAGCTCAAGTTCCTGCACTTCGACCCGAAGACGGGCGAGCCTTCGCCGCGCGCGAGGAAGGTCATCGCCCACACCCCCATGGGCCGGTATGGCGAGCCGGACGACCTGATCGGCGCCCTGGTCTGGTTGCTTTCAGACGCCTCGAAATTCGTCACCGGCGCCGTGGTGCCCGTGGACGGCGGGTTCTCGTGTTATGCGATTTAGGCGGCAAAAAATGTGGATTAAATGCCAATTCCCGGGCAGCCGATACGAAAAAACCTGCTAGGCTATCCCTGGGAGTTGCCAGAGGTTCCAGCACCCAACCACCCGTGCCGGTCATCCTGGCAGTCCCGAGGCAGGCAGAGCGATATGATTGCGACGCTTTCAAATAAAAGACGGAACCGGTTGCCCGGAATCCTGGAGCACGCCAGCGGGGACAAGCGCTTCAAGATTCTGGAGGCGCACATTAAGAAGCACCAATTCAAGCAGGACGCGCTCATCGAGGTCCTGCACAAGGCGCAGGAGCTGTTCGGCTGCCTCGAAGACGACCTGCTGTTGTATATTGCCTATAAGCTCAAGCTTCCAGCCAGCCGCGTTTATGGCGTGGCCACGTTTTATCACTTTTTCACGCTCAAACCGCAGGGCCGCCACACCTGCGTTGTCTGCATGGGGACGGCTTGCTACGTGAAAGGGGCTGACAAGGTGCTTGCGGCCGTGGAGGCAGAGGCGAAAATCAAGCCGGGAGAAACCACCGCTGACAACCAGCTTTCGCTGCTCACTGCGCGGTGCATTGGGGCTTGCGGGATTGCCCCCGCCGTGGTTTATGACGGCACGGTCACGCCCCGCCAAACCCCTGAATCGGCCCTCGAACACCTGAAAGGATGGCTCGGCGATGATCATCGATGACCTGGTCGAAATTGCGGAGAGGGAACGGGCTTCGCAAAAGAAGTACGTGGTGCGTTGCTGCATGGCGGCGGGCTGCATGTCCTCCGGCTCCAAGGGCGTCAAAGAGAGCCTCGAAAAGGCGGTAAAGGAGGCGGGGCTGGCCGACGAAGTGGAAGTGCGCGGGGTGGGCTGCATGAAGTTGTGCTGCCAGGGGCCGCTGGTGCAGATTGATTCCAAGGCGGAGACCGAGGGCGCCACGGTGCGCCTGGAAGCCCGCGGGCAGGGTCCGCTCTACCTTAAGGTCAAGCCCGAAGATGCCCCATCGCTGGTCGGCTCGATCAAGGGCGGCCAGACCTCGGTCGAGCGCGGCGACCCGAACCACCCGTTTTTCACCGGCCAAAAGCAGATCGTGCTCGCCAACAGCGGCTATGTGGACCCCGAGCGAATCGAGTCCTACATTGCCGCCGAGGGCTACCAGGGCCTGCACGATGTCTTGCGCGAAATGACCCCCAAGGAAGTCATTGACACGATGATCAAGAGCGGGTTGCGCGGGCGGGGCGGGGCGGGCTATCCGACCGGGCTGAAATGGGCCACCGTGGCCAAAACTGCGAACCCCCAGAAATATGTGATCTGCAATGCCGACGAGGGCGACCCCGGGGCATTCATGGACCGGAGTGTGCTGGAGAGCGATCCGCACAGCGTCCTGGAGGGGATGGCCGTGGCAGCTTATGCCGTCGGCGCCAACCAGGGCTTCATCTACGTGCGGGCCGAGTATCCTCTGGCCATCAGCCGCTTGCAGACCGCCATCCGGCAGGCCAAACAACACGGCCTGCTGGGCAGCGGCGTCTTCGAATCGCCTTTCAGCTTCAGCATCGACTTGCGCATCGGCGCCGGCGCTTTTGTCTGCGGCGAGGAAACCGCCCTCATGGCCTCGGTGGAAGGCAAGCGGGGAACGCCGCGGCCCCGCCCGCCTTTCCCGGCCGAGAGCGGCCTTTGGAACTGCCCGACCCTCATCAACAACGTCGAGACGTTCGCCAACGTCCCGCCCATTATTCGCAAAGGGGCGGATTGGTTCTCGAGCATCGGCACTGAGAAAAGCAAAGGCACCAAGGTCTTCGCCCTGGCGGGCAAGATCACCAATACCGGCCTGATCGAGGTCCCCATGGGCACCCCGTTGCGGCACATTGTCGAGACCATGGGCGGCGGCGCCCCCAACGGCGGCAAAATCAAGGCCGTCCAGACTGGCGGACCCTCCGGCGGCTGCATTCCCGCCGAGGCGCTGGATACGCCCGTGGATTACGACTCCCTCAACAAGCTCGGCTCCATCATGGGTTCGGGCGGCATGATCGTGATGGATGAGAGCACTCGCATGGTGGACGTGGCCCGGTTCTTCATGGAGTTCTGCATGGACGAATCGTGCGGCAAGTGCATCCCCTGCCGCGCCGGCACAGTCCAGATGCACCGGCTGCTGGCCAAAATCCTCGACCGCAAAGGCACCGCCCGAGACCTCGCCAAACTCGAGGAACTCTGCGACATGGTGCGCCATACCAGCCTCTGCGGCCTGGGCCAAACCGCTCCCAATCCCGTGCTCAGCACCCTGCGCTTCTTCCGCAAGGAATACACCGACCTGCTGGTCGAGGATGCCTTCGGGCCAAACGAAAAAACAGGCCGCGAGGCGGTCTCGAGATTAACCGCAGAGAACACAACAAGCACAAAGACCTGACAATAACAATGCAATCTTTGCGTCCTCGATGTTCTTTGCGGTCAACCCGTAATTGATGTGAAAACAATATGGCTGCCAAGATTCTGACAATTGACGGGAAAGAGATCAGCGCCGAGGAAGGCGAAACCATCCTGACCGCCGCTACCGAGGCGGGCATCAAGCTGCCGACGCTTTGCCACCTCGAAGGGGTCTATGACGTTGGGGCCTGCCGTCTGTGCCTGGTGGAAGTGGCGGGGGTGCCCAAGCTGCTCCCGGCCTGCACGACCAAGGTCAGCGAAGGGATGAACGTGAGGACCGACAGTGAGCGCCTTCGCAAGTATCGCCGGATGACCCTCGAGCTGCTCTTCGCCGAACGCAACCATACCTGCGCGGTTTGCGTCTCCAACTGCCATTGCGAACTCCAGGACCTCGCCTGGAGCCAGGGCATGGACCATGTCCGCTACGAATACACCTTTCCCAAGTGGCAGGTGGACAACACCCATCACCTCTTCGGCATGGACCACAACCGCTGCATCCTCTGCACCCGCTGTGTGCGCGTCTGCTGGCATATCGAAGGCGCCGGCACCAAGAATGTCTCGGGCCGCGGCGCCAACGCCCGGATTATCACCGACCTGTCCCAGCCCTGGGGCGCCTCGGACACCTGCACCAAGTGCGGCAAGTGTGTCATGGCCTGCCCCACCGGCTCGCTGTTCTATAAGAACTCCACCGTCTCGGAGATGGAACGTGACCGCACCAAACTCGAATTCATCGTCACTGCACGGGAGAAAAAACAATGGA
>Ga0181524_10000229_pt1 | contig 67949 bp, 60 predicted proteins | sample PEATcosm2014_Bin_34_FD_119761 | JGI IMG/M metagenome (GOLD analysis project Ga0181524, IMG submission 119761) | Peatland microbial communities from MTU Mesocosm Facility, Houghton, MI, USA - PEATcosm2014_Bin05_60_metaG | ecosystem: Environmental > Terrestrial > Soil > Wetlands > Peat | place... | reverse complement strand
TCTAACAATCAGCGTCCAACCGACCAGCCAATCTGCTTACGTTGGCCAGACAGCTACTTTCTCGGTCACGGCCTCTGGCCAAACATCCCTTAGTTATCAGTGGCAGACAAACGGAGTGAATGTTTCCGGCGCGACTTCCTCATCCTGGACAACTCCGACGCTGACAACCGCTTGGTCCGGTCTGTCCGTGGATGTGATTGTGACAGATACGGCGGGCAGTTTGACAAGCTCCACCGCGGCTCTGAGCGTAACGAGCAGCTCGGGCAACCCGGCGACCGGCGTCCATGCCGTAGCTTACTCAGCAAATGCAGCTAATCTCACCACGGCGGCGATCACTACTCAGACGAGCGGGAGCACCATTCTTATTTGGGTGGGATCCGGGGATTTGAGCGAGGTCCAGGGGAAGGTTCCCACCGACAACAAAGGGAACACCTACCATTCTACAGGCCCAAACGGCTATGTCAGCCATCCCACTTCCGGCGAGAATCTTTACATCTGTACGAATGCCGTGGGAGGAAGCGGCCATACATTCACATGGCCGGGGGAGGCGGAAGTCGAGAGCACTATCATGGTGGTTGAGGTCCAAAACGGAGGGAAGGTTGTCAACGTAATGACCAACGCCGTCGGGACAGTCTCAGCAACGCAGACCAGCCTCTACGCCACTAACAACGCGCCTGCGTCTATTGTGGCTGTGTGGGCTGGTGATGCAGGGGCAGCATCATCGAGTGCGACTCCGAACAATAGCTTCAACGTCCTCAACACGCAGGCGTTGGCTTCAGGATACGCGGAAGGTGTCATAGCATCAAAGGACCTCTCGTCGGCAGGGACCAACGACGTGATATGGACCCAGAGCACTGCCCAGGGAGCCAATATGAGAATAGTTGCCGTTGAAGGTTCCGGGAGCGGTCCAGGTACAGCGCCGCCGATCACCTGGTCAACCCCGGCGAACATCGTCTATGGAACGGCCCTGGGCGCCGCTCAATTGAACGCCACTTCCTCGGTTGGCGGCGCCTTCACCTACACTCCGCCGGCCGGCACGGTCCTCAATGCCGGCAGCCAGGTCCTCTCAGTCACTTTCAACCCGGCCAACACGAGCAGCTATGTCCCGGTCACGACCAATGTCACGCTGGTTGTCCTGCCAGGCGCCCTGACGATTACGGCTGCCAACGCGAGCAAGCTCTACGGCGCCGCGCTGCCCGCCCTGGCGGCCAGCTACAGCGGTTTCGTCAACGGGAACACCGCCAGCAGCCTGACCAAGCCGCCAACCTTGACCACCACGGCGACGGCAGCCAGCCCCGTGGGCAGCTACTCGATCACCGCCAGCGGCGCGGCCAGCTCGAATTACACCATCAGCTACGCCAGCGGCGCGCTGACCGTGAACAAGGCTGGACTCAGGATCACCGCCGCCAACGAGAGCAAGCTCTACGGCGCGCCGCTGCCGACTCTGGCGGCGAGCTACAGTGGCTTCGTCAACGGGGACGCCGCCAGCAGCCTTACCAGGCCGCCAACCCTGACCACCACGGCGACCGCGACCAGCCCCGTGGGCGCCTATCCGATCACCGCCAGCGGTGCGGCCAGCCTGAATTACAGCATAACCTACGTCAGCGGCACGCTGACCGTGGCACGCGCCGGGCGGAGAGCCATGGTTCAAACCGAGCCCTCGGGGAATCTGGCTATTACAGGTCTGGGTAACGGTTCGGTCGCGATCAGCGGCTACGGTACTCCAGGCGGCACGTATGTGATTCAGTACACTGCTGCGGCGCTGCCCGCGACAAACTGGTTGGACCTGGGCACGGCGACAGCCGATTCCACCGGCGCATTCGTCCTTGTTGACACCGTCGGGACGGAGCCACGGTTCTATCGCGTTATCAATCCTTAAGGAACGCCTTGACGCGGAGAAATCCGCGACATTCCGCGGCTGCGGGCAGATTCTGTAACTGTCTTGCGGCCGCGGAGGCCCGTCCCCAGGTTCTTTTTCCCGGTTTGGTCGAGCGTTTGACTTGCTTCCCGTCCCGGCCGGTGTAGCATGCCCTCGAGTATCACGGTCGCGGATGTTACCAGGTGCTGGCCAGACGTCAAAATGTCAAAACCAAGTGATTGCCTCATCCTGTCGGCGTCTTCGGGCGCTGTACCCTATGGAAAGATTTAATTTGAACGTCTATGGGCAGGATGTGACGCTGAGCATCGAGTCCCGGCTGTACGACCCGAAGAACACCCGCATCCTGCGGCCGCACGACTATTTCGCACAAGGCACGGATTCAAATCTGGAAATAATCTTGTCCTACGGCAAGCGCAGGCGGGCGTTGGCGGATGATGATTTTCTCCAGATTACGAATTACCGCGGCAGGGCCGGCAGCCACATCATCCGCCAGTTGGTATGTTACCTGGCGGCGTATCACAGCCGGGCCTTTGACATCGTGCATGGCAGCGGACTCCTGATGGACTCGCGCAAGAGCCTGGGGGTTTTATTGATCGGCGCGGCCCATTGCGGCAAGAGCACCCTGGGCGCGAAACTGGGCGGCATCGTCATGGATGACGACCTCATGCTGGTGAGCGGAGACACCATGCGAGTGGCCGGCAAAATGGGTTTTGTCACCTATAAGCACCTGGAGAGCGGAAGAAAATATCTCACTCCGCTCCCCAACGGGGTCAAGGAAGCGCATATTGGCCTGGTCTTCCTCCTGGATAAAAAACAAGAGGGTGGAACCTATCTGGACGTGGACAACACCATTCCGCGAAAGTACGCGAGGCTGGATGATTTGGCCCCGATACTGAAGGATGCCTACCTGCGCATGTCGCCCATCAGGGTCGAGGCTCCCATTTTCAGGCTCGGAACGCGGGGCAAGCTGCCGCAGACGCTCCGAACCGCCGAGTATATCATCGACCAGCACATCTGACGCCCGGGGCGTTGAGTAGTCAGCTCGCTAGCCAGTCCCGGCGTATTCTTCCTCGGTAATGAGCTTCATGCCCATCAGGACGTAATCGTGCATTGCGGATTGCATGTCTTTGACATAATCCGGCAGGCGGAGGACGTTGCTAAAGCCCAGCAACCCGAGCATCTTGATGGCCGCTTGCTGCTGGCCAAAAAGCTCGGCCTCCAGCCACAGCAGGCCGGAGTGCCTGGCGACCTCAATAATCTCCCGGATCATATTGCGTCCGATGCCTTTGCCGCGGTGTTCGGGCAGCGTATGGACATCGAAGCGCCCGATATGGCGCTTCCAGCCGCCCAGGTCCTGGTTGAGGGTGGCAAACCCCACAATCTCTTTGTCGGCCAAGGCGAGCAAGTGCAGCGTGTGGGCGTGATCGATTCTCCCGCACCACCGACGGATCACTTTCGCGTCGGGAATGCGTTCCTTGAGAAACACAAGGTCCTCGCGCGGAAGGGCCTTGAAAAACGCGCACAGTGCCTTGAAGTCGCCCGGGGCCAGCGGCCGGATCGTGATGCTCGCCCCGCTCTTTAAGGCGACGGTTTTCGGGTAGCTTTCCAGTACGGTTTCCATTGACATAACCACTATCACTACACCCGCGCGGCCTCAAAAAAAAGCATTTTTCCGTCTTGGCGCTCAGAGGCCCGAAAAGAACCGTCGCCAGCGTGGCAGCCAGTGGCGGCTGCTGTCGAAGGAAAGGACCACCGAGGTTGCCTGGCCGAGAATGCTCTTGCGCTGGACCGTGCCGAAATAGCGCGAGTCAAAGCTGTTGTCGCGGTTGTCGCCCATCATGAAATAGCGTTCCTGGGGCACAACTACCGGGCCAAAGTCGCGCTTGGCGTACACCCGGGGGATGGCCGCCACCGCGTGCGCCCGGCCCGGGAGTTGTTCGCCGGCGAAGACCTGGACCGCGCGGTCGGAGGGCGAGACGTCGCGGAGCCACTTCTCAGCCGGGGGCAGATAGTCCACCGGTTGGCCGTTGAGGATTAACCTGTTCTGGCGCAACTCGAGGGTGTCGCCGGGCAGGCCAACCACGCGCTTGACCAGGCGCTGGCCATCGTGCGGAGAGTAGAAGACTACGATTTGGCCCCGGTGGGGGTTGCCCCACTGCGCAAGGCGCAGCGTCGTGAATGGCACTTTGAGGTCGTAGGCCAGTTTATTGACGAAGACGCGGTCCCCTTCCAGGATGGTCGGCTTCATCGAACCGGTCGGGACATCGTTCCAGTCCGCCAGCGAGGAGCGGATCGAGCAAATGACCAGGACTGTCAGGAGCAAGGGCCGGATGTCCTTGCGCCAGGAATGCCACACCCGTGGTCCGATGGAAGCGAGCTTCATTGTGCGTTGGACAGGAACCGCGGGAGCGCGTTCAAACCGGCCCGCAACGCATCCTCGGCCCGCGCGCTTCGTTCAAAAAGAGTCTCAGTCCGGGGGGGGGCGCGCCCCCTGAAGTCTTTGAACTTCCAGACCTGATGCAGGCAGACCGAGTTTGTGGCGCGGGCATCTTGCCCGTGCAGGCTCGGACAAGATGCCCAAGCCGCGGTCTGAGGCAGCGCCTCGCTGGGTTCAGCCCACGGGTTGGGCCCGCACAATCTCATCTCCAAAACCGAGCAGCCCCAGAACCTGCAAGGCGCCGGCGGAGGAGTTGAACTGGGCCGGTCGCACCTCGGCAACATCGAGCCATTCGTACACTGTCAGGGTCTGGTTTGCCCCGTCCTTCTTCAGCAACTCGGCGATGTGTTCAATCGCCAACTTCGTCTGCTTTTGAGAAATGACTTTCATAATATGCTTTTCTGGCGATGGAGACAGTATGCCTCATCGAGGCAGGATTTGTCGAGAGCAAATTCTCGACTCCATGTCGATAGTTAAAGCTCTTGCCGCGAGGCCGGCAGGTGTAATAGGCTCCGGGTCGTGATGGAACGCGTCCCTCAACCGCCAGTCAATCCCGCCTTGCGCGACCCCGAGCGGCATGATTTCTGGACCGGGTTTGCGATTGCCTTGGCCGGAATCGTCCTGATCGTCTGCGGGGCGAGGCACCTGACTGCCATCGAGACGGTCGAGGGCGGCACTGCGTGGGAAACGCAGTTGGTCAAGGCTTTTTCCTCCGGCGGCCTGCAATTCCCCGAGCAACTCGCCTTGGCTCCGCCGCCCAGGGGCGATGACCCAGCCGCCCTTGAACGGTGGGCCAGGCAAAGGGCACAGTACTCCCGGCCGACCTGGAAGGTCCGCGTGGATGCCGGCGCGACTACGCCGTGTCCGACGTGAGTGAAGTGAACCTTGGCCACGTGGCGTGGCCTCTCCGGGTAAGAGGTCCGAAATGGACAATTTAGAACCGAAACCGAAAGCGCCGGCCACGGGACCTCCGGGCGCGCCGGATGGCTGCGCTGCCTGTGGGGCGGAAGGGCGGCAGAGGGAGGGCACGGTCCTGGGGCGGAAGCTTTCGCGGAGCCGGCCGTGGGTGCAGGCGGGGTTTCTGGGTTTGTGGCTGGCGCCGGCGGGCCAGTGGCTGCACGGCATTCCGGGCTGCGTGTTCCACTGTTATTCATGCCCCCTCTCGGCATTCGCCTGCCCGGTGGGGGTGCTGGCCAATTATGCGGCGCTTTTGCCGGTGGCCCCTGAGGCGCCTTTTCTTCTCCTGGGGGTGCTCCTGGTCGTGGCCGCTGCCAGCGGGTCGCTGGTCTGCGGATGGTCTTGCCCGTTCGGTTTTCTCCAGGACCTCCTGGGCAAGCTTACGCCCGGAAAAATCACGCTGCCGGCCTGGACCGGGCACACCCGTTATGCAGTGCTGGCGGGCCTGGTGATTCTATTGCCGCTGATCCTCGGCTCCAAGGGCGTTCGCTTCGACAACCAGGCGGTTTCGATCTGCCGGCTTTGCCCGGCGGGCGCCCTCGAGGCGGGCCTGCCCTATTCCGTGCAGGGCCTCCTCACCGGCCATGGGTGGATGATGAGCTGGTTCAAGTCCGCGCTGCTGCTGGCCTTTGTGGCGGCGGCGCTGTTCATTCACCGTCCCTGGTGCCGGCTGTTTTGTCCGCTGGGCGGATTGCTGGCCTTGTTCAACCGCTTCAGCCTGTTTCATCTCCGGTTCAATCCGAAGGAATGCGTCGAGTGCAATCTTTGCCGCAGCCGTTGCTCGATGGGCGTGAAGGTGGACCGGAAGGTCAACGTCTCGGGCTGCATCCGGTGTCTGGAGTGCACGACCTGCGGGGCGATCGAGCCGCGCTTGGCGGGACCAAAGCGTGAGGCGTGATGGCGCAGCAGGGGGGATGCGCGGTTGAGCTGCCGGCGGACAGGTCCGGGAACCCTGATTTCACGGATTCAATCGGCCCAACTCAGAGCCTCGCGGTCAAGCTGGAGACAGGCATCAACCCCGGTTTGTGGCGGCTATTGCTTGGTTTCATTGACGGTTTCGAGGTCAGAACAGGTTGTTGAGCAGCATACCCATGACGGTCAGAGGGCCCTGGTCTTCGAGGCCCTCGGTGGCTTTATCGACTTTCTGCAAGGTCAGTTTGGCATTGTCGTAGAGGTCGCGGTCGTTGACGATTTTGCCGATGGAGCCCTGGCCCTGGTTGATCTTCCGGAGGATGTCCTTGAGATGGGTCATGGAGGCGGTAGTTTCGCGGTAGAGCGTGTCGTCCTTGAAGAGTTTGCCGACGGTGCCCTGGCCGGCATTGACCTGGGCGACAGTCTGGTTGACGCGCTCAACGACTTTGCGGGCGTCGGCGACAGTCGTTTTGACTTCTGTGGCAGTGTCCTGGAAATTGCTGACAGCGGAGAGGGTGGAGTTGTAGAGAGCGGGGTCGTTGATGAGCTTGCCGACAGTGCCTGTGCCTTCGGTGATCCGGCTGGAGATAGCCTGGATGTTGGCGATGGTGGCGGTGAGCGGGACCCGATTGGCTTTTAGGAAGTCGGTCAGGGGGCCGAGGAGGTTCTCGATTTTCTCGCCGGAGAAGCTTTTGGTGAGGTTCTCGACGTTGCCGGCGACGCTGTCAATTTTGGCAACGATCGCGTTCATGTCGGGGGTTTCGACGGAGGCGAGAAGCATGCCCTCGGCGAGGCGGGGCGAGTTGGGGGACCCGAAGTCCAGCGAGACGAAATTCTGGCCCATCAGGCCGGTGAGCTTGATGCTGGCAGTGCTGTCGGTGCGGATGATCACTCCGGAGTCCACCCTGATTGTGACCAGGACTTTGTTGTTGGTGTAGTTCAGGGCGAGGCTGTCCACGAGCCCGACTTCTTTGCCGGCCATCTTTACGCGGTCGCCCACCTTAAGGTCCTGGACGTTGTCGAACAGGGCGCAGTAATGGGTGCCGCGGCGGAAACGCTGGGGGCCGCCGAGGAATTCGAGGATCAGAATGAAGGCGATAATGACCAGGGCGACAAAGACGCCCAGGCGGGTTTCAAGGGTGTTTTTCATAGGCTTTCTCTCGGTTGATCCGAAGTTGAGGCAACGGGGATGTCGGCATAGGTTCCAAAGGCAACGGCACGTCAATCCAGACGCCGGAAGGAGGCCTGGAGGAATGCTTGGACCAGGGTGTTGGGGTCGCGTCTGACCTCTTCCGGAGCGCCGATGGCCAGGATGCGCCCTTCGTTGATGACGGCGATGCGGTTGGCGACGCCGAATGCCAGGTCGCGATCGTGCGTGACGATGAGCGAGGTCAGATGGGTGCGCTGCTGGAGGCGGACGATCTCCTGGGCAACGGTGACGGCCGAGAGCGGGTCCAATTCGCTGGTGGGCTCGTCGTAGAGGATTAGCTGCGGGTCCATGACCAGCGCGCGGGCGATGGCGACGCGCTTTACCATGCCGCCGGAGAGGTCGCTGGGCATTTTGTTTTCGGCGTCCTTGAGGCCGACGACTTCGAGTTTTTCGGTGACGATGCGGGCGATTTCCCCGGGGGGGTTGAGGCGATGCTCGGAGAGATAGAGGCCGACGTTTTCGCCGACGGACAGGGAGTTGAGCAAGGCGCCGGACTGGAAGACCATGGCCATGCGGTAGCGGTCCATGATCTCGGGGGAATCGATGGGACGGCCCTCGATGAGGATTTGGCCCGCATCGGGCTGTTCGAGCCCGATGAGATGCTTGAGCAGGACGGTCTTGCCGCTGCCGCTGGGGCCCATGATGATGAAGATCTCTCCCGGGTTCACCTCGAAATCGAGGCCCTTGAGGACTTCCTGGTTCCCGAAACTCTTGCGGAGGCCGCGCACGTCGAGCCGGACGCCGCGATGGTTGGTGGCGGGGGAGTTCATGGGAGGATCAGGTCATCAACAGGCGGGTCAGCAGGTAATCCAAAATGACGATTAGGACGATCGAGTTGACCACCGCCTTGGTGACGGAGCGGCCGATGCCGCGCGGCCCGCCGCGCGTGATGAGGCCCTGGTGACAGGACACGACTCCGACGACGTTGGCAAAAATGAAGCTCTTGAACACGCCGTTGAGCACGTCCTTGAGCTCGACCACCTCCTGGAAGGTGGACAGAAAGGAGGGGAAGGAAATCTCGATGCGGTGATTGACCATGCAGACCAGCGCCCCGCCAAACCAGCCCACCAGGATGGAAAAGACGACCAGCAGGGGCAGGGCAATCACAATCGCCAGCAGGCGGGGCATGACCAGGCAATGGATGGGGTTGATGTTCATGGTGCGGAGGGCATCGATTTCCTGATAGACCCGCATGGAACCGATCTCCGCCGCCATGGCCGAGCCGATGCGCCCGGCGATGAGGATCGACATCATGACCGGGGCCAACTCGCGGCAGATAGCAATGCCGACGACGCCGCCGACCGTGCCGGCCAGGCCGTGCTCGACAAGCACCGGGGCCGTTTGCAGGGCAATGACACCTCCGATAAAAAACGAGAGGATGCTCACCATGAGCAGGCTGGCATTGCCAATCTCGAAAAACTGGTCGAATACCTTCTGACGCTGCCGCCACGCCAAAGGCATGGCCAGCAGGGCGCGCCAGAACAGGACTACCATCTCGCCGACGTTTTCAAACATGGCCCAAAGTCCGCGGGGCTGGCCGTGTAGTGCTGCAATTCCAGCGCCGGCCACCCCACGCGCGTTCAAGGTAATCCCAGGCGGCGCGGATTGGCAATATCCATCGGCGCCCATGGGGCAGACGCATTTCTGCCGACTCAATCGGCCATCCGGACCATCCTCCGCTTTCGTCTTGAAGGCGGCGCTTTTCCCATTTGCAGTAAAACTTCACATGTTGCCGCCGCACGGGCAAGCGGGGAATGGGCGGCTCACATCCCCATGATCTGGTAGCCGCAATCGACGTAGATGACCTGGCCGGTGATGGCGGCGGCGCCGTCGCCGGCGAGGAACAGGCCGGTGGCGCCCAGTTCCTCGGGCAGGACGTTGCGTTTGAGCGGGGCACGGGCTTCGTATTGCTTGAGCATCTCGGTGAAGCCGGAGATGCCGCGCGCCGCCAGGGTATTGACGGGGCCGGCGCTGATGCAATTGACGCGGATTCTCCTGGGGCCGAGGTCGTAAGCCAGGTAGCGCGTGGCAGCTTCGAGGGCGGCTTTGGCCACACCCATCACATTGTAATGCGGCACGACCTTCTCAGCCCCATAATAGCTCATGGCCAGGATGCTGCCTCCGGCGGACATGAGCGGGACGGCGGCGCGCGCCAGGGCCACCAGCGAGTAGGCGCTGACATCGTGGGCTATGCGGAAGGCCTCCCGGCTGGTGTCCAGGAAGTCGCCCTCCAGGGCTTCCTTGGGCGCGAACGCCACGCAATGAAGGAGCAGGTCCAGCCGGCCCGCCTTTTGGCCAAGGGCCTTGAAGATGCCGGCAATCTCCTCGTCCTTGGTTACATCGCACGGCAGGATGAGCGTGTCCTCGCCAAACGCCCCGGCGAGTTCCTGGACGTTGTCTTTGAGCCGTTGGCCCTGGTATCCAAAGGCGAGCCTGGCCCCTGCCTGATGCCAGGCCTGGGCGATGGCCCAGGCAATCGAGCGCCGGTTGGCTACGCCAAAGACGATTCCCTGTTTGCCGGCTAGTGTGGTGTCCATATTAGAGTTGAAGTTTGACCACAAAGGCATGGCGGCAGGGCGGGGTCTGTTGCGCCCAGGGGGGGACTTCAATCGTGGTTGTTCCGGCGGCGTCTGTCCGCCAGGCCAGCGATTGCTTCACGCCGAGGAGCCGCACTTTCGAGCCGGCGGCGGGCTTCAACGAGGAGAGGCTGACCTGCGGGGGCGGGCCGTCATTTTCGTTCCTGGCCAGCCAAATGGCATAAACGGTCTTGCCTTTCTGCGTGAAGACAACGTCGCCTTCCTTGTATGGCTTGATAGGGCGCGTTCCATAGATGGCCTCGCCGTTGACCTTCATCCAGGCGCCGAGTTCCTGCATCCGTGCCGCTGCCTCCGCCGGCAGCTCGCCGTCCGGTTGAGGGCCGACATTGAGCAACAGGTTGCCGCCCTTGCCCACGATGTCCACGAGCAGATGGATGAGGCGGTGGGTGGATTTGTATTTGTCGTTCGGCTTGAATGACCACGAGTCGCCCATCGTTAGGCAGCTTTCCCAGACGTAGGGCGGCGGCTTGTCGGGCACTTCCTGCTCCGGCGTCCGGTAATTCTCGTAGCGGCCGCCCACGGTGCGGTCGACGATAATCAGGCGCGGCTGATGGCGGCGGGCCATTGCAGCCAGCTCATCCATCCGGAGGTCCTGGCCGGGCGGGCGCACCTGGCCCGCGTCGAGCCACAGAATATCGATCGGCCCGTAGCCGGTCATCAGCTCCTCGATTTGGCCATGAGTAAACCGGACGAATCGCTGCCATTTCTGCGGGTTGGCGCGGGTGTCATAGTTCGGGTTGCGGGTGTGGGCCGGCAGGGCGGGGTCCCAGTAATCCGGGCAGTGCCAATCGGCCTTCGAGAAATAGACGCCGATGACAAAGTGCTGGCGGCGGAAGGCATTGAAGACCTCCAGCACGACATTGGAGCGGGCGTTGGTGTGAAAGGGGACCTCGGGGGCAGTGACCCGGTAATCGGTGAGGCGGGTGTCGAACATGCAGAAGCCGTCATGGTGTTTGGTGGTGAAGACGAGGTATTTCATGCCGGCGGTTTTGGCCAGTTTTGCCCACGGACGCGGGTCGAACTTGACGGGATTGAAGGTCTTGGGCAGGGCCCAGTAATCGGCCTGGAAGCGTTTCAGGTCTTTGCCGCGTTCGGTCCAGGCCGGCAGGTCATCGGGGCGCGCCCATTTGTCCTCTTCGACCAGGGGCCACGATTCGATGCAGCCCCACTGGCTGTAGGCCCCCCAGTGCATCAGGAAACCGAACTTGAGGTCCTGGAATTGTTCGAGCCTTTGTTTGAGCCAGGGCTCTTCGGGGGCAGTTTGGGACTCGCCCGCTCCGGATGAGCAGAGAGCGGCGCAGAGGACGCTCAGCGTAACTGAGAACGTCCAAGCCCCGGGCGCCGGCATCTTGCGCGCGTCCCAGTCATGTTGTTCCACGGTTTGCACGAGGACATCTCGCGTTGCAACAGTGCAACCCTTCCAACGGCGGAACAAACTAATCTGACGGCCCTGAGATGGCGATACATTTGTTGGTCTGATGGGGGACCTCGAATAAGGTATTATACATCAACCGTTTCATGATTTCCTCCAACTGTTGTTTGACCCGGCGCCTCCTCCACGTATTCCAGCAGATCGCCAGGCTGGCACTTCAACTCACGGCAGAGCGCCTCCAGCGTGCTGAAACGCACCGCCCGCGCCTTGTTGGTCTTGAGAATCGAGAGATTGGCCAGTGTGATTCCGATACGATCAGCCAACTCCGTGAGGCTGACCCGCCGTTCGAACATCACACGATCCAGATTTAACCTGATGGACATAGCGAGGTGGACTAGATGGTGAGTTCGTTTTCCTGTTTCAGCAGCAGCCCCTGGCGAAAGACCTCTCCCAAGGCCAGGACCAGAAGGCCCGCCAGGATGCCGGAAAAACCAAACTGAAACACAAAATGATGGGAGTCGGAACCCATCGTGATGTTGCCGGCAGGAATGAAAGTCATGCGAATGCCCTCAACCGTCGGGTTGTGATTCAAGCAAGAGCACATCGTCAGCGCGATTATGCCGTTGGCCGCCGATGAAATGAGGGTGAAAGCAATAATGGACAGGCCGATTCTGTGCACCAGACGGATATTTCGCTCCGTGAAACTGTCGCCTTGTTCCACGTGCCGGAATAATCGGCGCAACAGATCGAACAAGACGGCAAGAAAGGCTGACCAGATCAGGAGCAAAGGCGGACCGTACCACTCGGAGATTGAGGAGAGAACGCCGCCAATGCCGCTCGAGTTTTTCACTACCACGGAGCCTTGAAGACCCACGATGGCAATCTCCTCCTTCAGGGGAGGATCCAACTGCACGGCCAGTGCGCCGGATTCCGGCGTGCCGCTCACAGGAGGGAGCGAAATCGTCAATCCTGTGGTTGGACCGCTCGACAACGCGCCGGTTTGCGGTACGAGGCCCACCGGAGGCAGCCCCCATTGGATATTGGCCGCGACGCCCGGCAACGCAACCGTTATCAAGGCTAAAATGAACGACCCGGCGACACCGAGAAGCGCCAGAAGCTCGAATGCGAAGAACATCCAACGGATGATTTTGGGTAAGCGATTGGTCGGTTTCATAATATCAGACGTCACTGTTTATTGAAGAACAATAAACTATTATCGAAAAACGTCAACAACTATTTTATCGTTCTTCGATAATTTCTGAAACATGCGGAATACGATGAATAGTCCGGGTTTTAGCCGTATTCCGTGTCCATGTTCATCCGCGGGTTTCCTGCTGCGCCGGCCTGCGAGGAGTTGGGTTGCTCCGGGCCCCTCGGCGCTCGATCTTTGGACTTCCGGCTTCCGTCCATCGCAGTCTGCGCTTATCATGGGCTTCATCTATGACAATTCGCTTGCTCAGAGTTCTGCTGGCGGTTTGGTTCAGTGTCGTCTGGAATCTCACGATTCGGGCGGTCGATGGCTCGATTCCTCTGCCGGAGCATCCCCGGCCTGACTTTCAACGGGCGGCGTGGTTGAACCTGAACGGTCCCTGGCAATTCCGGTTTGACAAGGAAGACCGTGGGTTGGGCGAGAAGTGGTTCGAGGGGGCGGCCGATTTTCCCCAGACGATCCTGGTGCCGTTCCCGTGGGGTTCGGCTTTGTCCGAGGTCCGGGATGAGGCGCCCGTGGCCTGGTATGCGCGGGAGGTGCGGCTGCCCGAGGGGTGGCAAGGCCGGCGGGTGTTCCTGGTCATCGGGGCGTGCGACTGGGAGACGCGGGCATGGCTGGACGGAGAGCCGGTGGGCACTCACCGCGGGGGCTACATCCCATTCGAGTTCGAGCTGACGCGGCGGCTCAAGCCGGGTCAGGGCCATCGGCTGGTGCTGCGGGTGGACGATGCGGCTCGGGCCTTCAAGCTGGAGGGCAAACAGGGCTACGGCAACGCCCGCGGCATCTGGCAGACGGTCTATATCGAGGCCCGCCCCCAGACCTGGCTCGAGAGCCTCCATTTCGCTCCCGACCTGGACCAGTCGAAGGTCATCGTGACGGCCGGCTTGAGCGCCCCGGCGCCGGCGGGGGCGGAGGTGAAGATCGAGTTCAAGACGGGCGGTTTGCCCGAGGCCATTCAGCCCGTGCCTGCGGGCGGCACTCAAGTCCAGTTTGCGGTTTCGATACCCGGCGCCCGGCACTGGTCGCTGGACGACCCGTTTCTTTACGAGGTCGAGGCCGTCTTGCGCGCGGGCGGCGCCGAAGACCGTGTCGGCTCCTACTTCGGCATGAGGAAAATCAGCGTCGTCAGTGTGCCGGGCCTTGGCTTTCCCTACATCGCGCTGAACGACGATCCGATTTACCTGCGGATGACTCTCGATCAGTCCTATCATCCCGAGGGGTTCTACACCTTCCCGAGCGATGGTTTCATGCGGGATGAGATTCTGCGTTCGCGCCGGCTGGGACTCAACGCCAACCGGTTGCATGTCAAAGTGGACGTGCCCCGCAAGCTCTATTGGGCCGACCGCCTGGGCCTGCTGCTCATGGCCGACGTGCCCAACAGTTGGGGGGAACCGGACGCGGACATGCGCGGGGGAATCGAGATGACCCTGCGCGGGATGCTGGGCCGGGATTTCAACCACCCTGCCATTTTCTCCTGGGTCCTTTTCAACGAGACGTGGGGGCTGATGAGCGGCAAGGGCCGCGACCGGCGTTACCAGCCCGAAACCCAGGAATGGGTCGCCTCGATGTATCGTCTGGCCAAACAGCTCGATCCTGCACGGCTGGTGGAAGACAACTCGCCCTGCAACCTCGATCACGTCGCCACCGACATCAATTCCTGGCATGCGTATCTGCCGGGCTACGCCTGGCGCGAGCACCTCGACCAGGTCACCCGCGACACCTTTCCCGGCTCGAAATGGAACTTCATCGGCGTGCGCGCCCAGGCCAACCAGCCTTTGCTCAACAGCGAATGCGGCAATGTCTGGGGCTACGACGGCAGCACGGGCGACTGCGACTGGAGCTGGGACTACCATGCGATGATGAACGAATTCCGCCGCCACCCCAAGGTCTGCGGCTGGCTCTACACGGAGCACCACGACGTCATCAACGAATGGAACGGCTACTACCGCTTTGACCGGTCCGAGAAGTTCACGGGTCTGGACGAGATCGTCCCTGGCATGAGCCTGCGCGACCTGCACAGCCCGTTCTACCTCTCCACGGGCAGCGACCTGTGCCGGGACGCCCGGCCGGGCCAAGAGGTCAGCGTCCCGCTCTGGGCCTCGTTTTTGACCGACGGCGCGCCCTCGACGCGCCTGCGCCTGCGCGCCACTCTCAGCGGCTGGGACACGTTGGGCCACGCCCAGTGGTACTCGCAAAGCGTCCGCGCCATCGAGTTTCGGCCCTGGCTCTCGATGGACCTGGAGCCGCTGCGGGTCACGCTGCCCGATCATCCGGCGCTGGTGGTGCTCAGTCTGGTGCTCGAAGACCCGGCCGGCGTGGTGCTGCATCGCAACTTCACGACGTTCCTGGTCGCCAACGGCCCCGCCCCGCGCGACGAGCAGGTCGAACTCAACGGGGTCCGGGTCCGCCTGCTTCGCTTCGCTCCGTCCGCCTTCACCGCCGCCCAATGGTCGCTCAAGCAATGGAACGTCCTGGATGGCCTCAAGGTCAACGGGGCGGGCGCCGGCTACTTCGAGTTTCGGCTGCCCTGGCCGGAAGGGCTGGCGCCCGAAGCTATCGCCGGCGCCTCACTGGTGTTCGAGGCCTCCGCCAAGCAACTCTTCGGCAAAGACCAGGAAGGGGCGGCCCGGCAGGAAGGCGATTTCATGCTGGGCCGGGGGACCCACGACCCCAGCCGCAATCCCAACGCCTATCCAATGACCGATACCCGCCCCTTCCCCAGCGCCGTGCGGGTCCGTCTGGCCGGGGTGTCTCTCGGCCAATTCGATCTGCCCAATGACCCCGCCGACCATCGCGGCATCCTCTCCTGGCACGCCCAAAAACGCGACCGCAGACTCTGTGAGGCCGGCTCCTACGGCTATCTCATCAACGCCGCCGTCCCGGCCGAGTCGCTGCGCGCCGCCGCCGCCGCCAAGGCATTCCTCATCCGCCTCGAGGTTGACCCCTCGCTGCCCGGCGGCCTGGCCCTCTACGGGGAACGCTTCGGCCGTTACCCGCTGGACCCAACACTGGTCCTGACGTTAAAGCAGCCGTGAAACTCAATGCGAAAGGAATGACTATGCTGGTGGTCCATGTTCATATCCACGTGAAGCCTGAGTCGGTCGAGGCCTTCAAACGGGCGAGCCTCCAGAACGCCCGGCGGAGCCTCCAGGAGCCGGGCATCGCCGGGTTCGATGTCGCGCAGCAGCAGGACGACCCGACCCGGTTTGTGCTGGTCGAGGCATACCGCAGCCCCCAAGCCCCCGCTGCCCACAAGGAAACCCAACACTATCAGATCTGGCGCGACGCCGTGGCGCCGATGATGGCCGAGCCGCGAACCAGCGTGAAGTACCAGAGGTGCGAAGTATGAAGTATGAATAATTCGTAATTCATAATTCATAATTCCATTATGCTCCGGTTTGAATTCGCGACGGCCACACGGGTCCTCTTCGCCGCCGGCGCCCTTGGCGAGATCGGCCCTTTGGCGCGGCAGTATGGCTCGCGGGCCCTGGTGGTGACCGGCCGGGACCCAGGCCGGGCAGAACCGTTGCTGGCTGCGCTACGCCAGCACGGCGTGCAGCCCGTCGTGTTCGCCGTCACGGGCGAGCCGGAAGTCCAAACCGTCGAGGGCGGCGTCGCCCTGGCCCGGCAAGAGGGCTGTCCGTTTGTGATCAGCCTGGGCGGGGGCAGCGTGATCGATGCCGGCAAGGCCGTTGCCGCGATGCTGGCCAACGAAGGGGAGTTGCTCGATTATCTGGAAGTCGTGGGCCGCGGCAAGGCCCTGAGCCGGCCGTCGGTCCCTTTCATTGCGATTCCCACCACGGCGGGCACCGGCTCGGAAGTGACGCGCAACGCCGTGCTGGCTTCGCCCGGGCACCGGGTGAAAGTGAGCCTCCGCGGCGTCGGGATGCTGGCGAAGCTGGCCCTGGTTGACCCGGAGTTGACGTACGCTCTAAGCCCGGCCCTCACGGCCAGCACCGGCCTGGACGCCCTGACCCAGCTCATCGAGCCTTATGTCTGCTCCCGCGCCAACCCAATGACCGATGCTCTCTGTGTCGAGGGCCTGGGCCGCGCCGCCAATTCCCTGCGGGCCGCCTTTGAAAATGGCAGGGACACCGCCGCTCGCCAGGACATGGCCCTCGCCAGCCTGTTCGGGGGGCTGGCCCTGGCTAATGCGGGTCTGGGGGCGGTCCACGGCTTTGCGGGGCCGATAGGCGGGCTGTTCCCAGCCCCCCACGGGGCCGTCTGCGCGGCCCTGTTGCCCCATGTCATGGAGGCCAACCTCCGCGCCTTGCGCCAACGCCAGGCGGCCAGCCCGATACTGCATCGCTACGACCAAATCGCGCGCCTCCTGACCCACGCCGCCACTGCCAATGCCGGCCAGGGGGTCCAATGGGTCCGGCGCCTGGTGGCTGACCTGGGCATCCCGGGCCTCGCCGCCTACGGACTGACCGCCCGACACATCCCGGGTCTGGTGGGCAAGGCCGTCAAGGCCAGCAGCATGAAAGCCAACCCGATCTCCCTCACCCCCGATGAATTGACCGCCATCCTGCGCAATGCGCTTTAGCTGAGATGTCGGGCGTATCTCGCGGCGCCAACCATCAGGGCTAATGCCTTAGGTCCCGCACCTCGACCTTCGACCTTCGGACTCCGCCGTCACCTGACCAGCGGCAGGACCTGCCGAAACTCCTCCGTGCCTGCCTGCCAGAGCCATTCGAAGAGCGCCATTTCCGTGGACACGATGACTGCTCCGGCCTGGCGCATGCGGTCCAGGCCCAGGCGGTAGTTTTCGGGCGTGCGCGATGAGACGGCGTCGGCCGCTACGAAGACCCGAATTCCCTGTTCGAGCAGGTCCAGGCAGGTCTGAGTGACGCAGACATGGGCCTCGATGCCGCAGAGCAAGGCGCTGGAAATCCGCTCGTCCCCAAGCGCCGCCATGAAGGCCGGCGCGCCGCAGGCGCTGAAGGCGAGCTTCTCGATTGGGGCAAAATGGGCAATAGCCGCCGCCACTTCCGCCACCGTGGCTCCCAGGCCCTGGCGGTACTGCTCGGTGGCAAAGGCCGGCACTCCGAGGATGGCTGCGCCTTTGGCCAGGCGCACGGCATTTTGGGTCACGCGGTCCTTCTCGAAGATGGCAGGCAGGAGCCGTTCCTGGATGTCCACCACGATCAGCCCGGTCCCGGCCCGCTTCAAGCGGCTCGATTGAGATTGAGATTGCTGCTGCATGTGACACGTCTGCCCCGCACACTTGGCCCAGGGTGCAGGCCCTACCTGCCTCCACCTTACGATTTGTTCCAGCGTTGCATTTGCGCCTCGCAAATGCAACATTATGCTTTACAAGACATGCCCCGGGGCTTTATTGTCCGGTGCAGAACTGAATCATTTATGCAAAATCGAATCCCTGTCCTGGCCGCTCTTTTGCTGACGTGCATCCTGGCCGGCGGCTGCGCCAATGCCGAGAAGAAACTTGGGCGCGGCATGAGCAATACATACGAAATCGTCCGCATGGGCGAATTCCGTCGCACGGTCGAGCAGTCTTGTTTGTTTGACGGCCCCAGCGTCGGCTACACTACCGGAGTGATTCACGGGTTCAACCGCTCGTTGTGCAGGACCGGCATCGGCCTTTACGAAGTGCTGACCTTTCCATTCCCGTCCTACGACCCGATATTCACCGATTATTTCGCCGCCGGTCCTGTGTTTCCGGATAATTACACGCCCAGTCTTATCGAGGACCCGGCCCTGTCCACCGACACCAACCTGGGTTTCAGCGGAGGCGACATTGCCCCGTTCGTGCCCAACAGCCGTTTCCGGGTTTTCGAAACCCACTAAAAGCCGTGCCTGATTTGACGGCGCCAGCACCCCGGTGCTGGCGCCTTTTTTTCGCAGCCTCCCCGCCAACCACCGACAAAGACGGCGGGTGGCCGCAGCCTAAGTGGTCATGAAGACTAAGCAACCACGATGCAATGCACGCAATACTCGGAAGGAAGGCCGGCATGCAACCCTTGAAAGAGAGTCCCCCTGCAAGGTCAACCTGCTGCTTAACATCCTTGGCAGGCGACCCGATGGGTTTCATGAACTGGAAACCGTCATGCAGCCCGTCAGGGTGAACGACCGGCTCACGTTCAGCCGGGCCGGCCAGGGCCTTGAAATCACTTGCGGCGAGGCCGCTCTGCCGACGGACTCGCGCAACCTGGCCTATCGCGCCGCCCAGTTGTTTCTCCAGGCCACGCGCATCCGCGAGGGCGTCCGCTTGCACATCGAGAAACGAATTCCCCTGGCGGCGGGTTTGGGCGGCGGGAGCGGCAATGCGGCCGCGACTCTTTTGGGTTTGAACGAACTTTTTGGCGGCCCTCTCGGCCCCGAGGCCCTGCATTCACTGGCGGCGCGTTGCGGCTCGGATGTCCCGTTTTTCCTCCACTCGACGCCAGCCCTGGCCACGGGCCGCGGGGAGCAAATACAGGAGTTGGGGGCCTTTCCGGCACTGGAAGGGACGGCGTTCCTGCTCATCCGCCCCGGTTTTGGCATTGCGACCGCCTGGGCGTATCAGCAGCTTGCGCGCTTCCCGGAGGCCCTGCATGGCCGCCCCGGACGCGCCCGGAAACTCGTCGCCCTTCTGCAGACCGAGGACCTCAAGTCCGCCGGGGCGGAGTTCTACAATTCCCTGGAAGCCCCCGCTCTCGAGAAGTATCCTATCCTGGCCCTCTACCAGGAGTTCCTTCGCGCCAACGGCGCCGCTGCCACCCTGATGTCCGGCAGCGGCTCCACAACCTTCGCCGTCCTCGACAACCTGGCCGCCGCCCAAGCCCTCGCTGAGAAGTTCAAAGCCAAGTTCGGCCCTGGTCTTTGGATGGCTGTGACGGCTGTATAGGGCGCAAGACCCTTCTCTCGGTCGCTTGGCTTGACCCCCGCGGAGGCGCTACCCGCCTCTCAACAATCTGTCGGTGAGGACGGAGAAGCCCTGCTGGCGTTCCTCTTCCGAGACGGCCGCGGCTCCGCCAATGTGAGACCTCAGCCGCTCTGCTGGCTGGTCTTTGAGGAACCGCATCAATTTGCGGAGCAAGTCCTCACGAGACCTGCCTTGAATTTGCTTGAGCCCGATGATCTGGGCAAACTGGCGTATGTCCTGCGACTCCGGCAACAACTTTCTATCCCTCAACTGCGTGTAGAAGTCGGTCAGCAGGCGGTATCTGTCTCCGTCGGTGAGGCGAAGCTGCTCTAGTACGCTAGGGATGCTCGGGTTGGCCCGGTGGCCCGTGCCGGCTGACTGGCAACGTCCATCAGGCTGGGACCGTTTGATCCTGGCGCCGAGACTCTTAGCAAGGGCGGCTTGGACCCGGTCAATTCCGAAATGGTGCACGAGCAGCCCGACCTCCTCCTCGACGAACGACGGTGTCAATTCCTCATTCATGGTGCAATCTTACCAAAAAGCTCTTCCGCGAAGGCTGCGAACTCATCCTTGACCGTGCCACGGGCCCCCTTCGTGTTCTGAATTGGCATACCGTCCCGCGCAGCACGGAAATAGGAGTCGGAGTGCGGGATGTCGTGCCTAAAGACGTACCAGTGGTACTGAATGGCCTTCTTCCTCACATCCTCGCGCGCAAGTCTGTGCTCGCGCTTAGCGCCCGGCCGATCGAAGTCATTAAAGACGAGGCCACACACGTCAATCGCCTTCTCCTCGTGACGCATCCGGAAGGCACTGATACTGCGGTTCAGCAGGGGAAAACCGATCGAGGCGAGGAATTCAGCACGGATTGGAACGAGAATGTACCGGCTGCAGTGGTAGGCCGCATCGGTGAGGATCGAATCAGTGGGGGAGCAATCAATTATGATCAGGTCGTACTCGTGCTCGATCTTGGCTACAAAGCGCGCCAGCAGCGTCTCTTTGCCGGTCGGCTGTCGGAGGGTCCAGGACAGCTCAAGGCGTGAGGGTACGATGTGGAGAAGGCTGCCGTCATCGTAGTTGACACGGGGATAGATGACCTTTGCGGGATCTAGTTTCTTCGGGCTGCCGGCTGCCGTGCCTGTCGGCGTGAACTGCTCAAAAATGTCTGCTACTGTGAGGCCGCCACCGTCCAAGTAGGATACGTACTTATGTGGCGACATGACCGATTGACTGGCGTTGGCCTGGGGGTCGAGGTCGATGAGCAGGGCTTTCTTGTCCATCTCCCTGGCGGCGTACCACGCGATCTGGGTTGCGAGGGTTGTCTTTCCTACCCCGCCCTTCATGTTGATAAGCGACATACAAATGGCCATATATTCCTCCTGGCTCCGTTTAGGGATTAATGAGCATCCGAGTTTCTGCCCGACCAGTCGGTCACATGGCGCGGCCTGACCCCCCATGGGTCCCGAGCCGAGAAGATCGAATGGGCTCCTGCCCTGGTTTTCATCTTGCCTTAGCGTACTATGCCGGCGGGTGCCGGTCAAGCTTGTACCGCCATCGAGGCGGGCGCACGGCATCCAGGTTCCCCCGGCGAGGCAGGCGAGCATTGGCATCGCCCAGGTCTGAGCCAAAGCGGCGGCGGCCCGCGCGGAAGCGGAGCCAGGCAGGTCTTTCCTCGTTGCGCACCGAGGCGCCGATTCACCCCACGCGGAAGGAGATTCGGGCGATGAGGTCCGGGCCGAAGCTGTGCCGGAGGCGTTCGAGGATTTCTTTGCGGCGATAGCGCACAATTTCGCTGAGCCAGACACTGCTGTCGACGGTGACGAAGAGGGTGCCTTTGAGCAAACCGGTCGGCTGGGCGTGCGCGGCGATGTTCGGGTCCAGCAGGTTGTTCCAGACCTGGACCATCTCGGCCTGGGTGCGGCGGCGGTCCAGCCGCAAATCCCCCATGACCTTGGGCAGGAGGGCGCCCACGGCCTGGGCGTGCAGGCCCTGGGCCTTCTCCAAAGGGGCGACATCGATTCCCCGCCACTGGGCCAGCACACGTTGGCGCGAGCCGACTTTTGCAGGGCCAAGCGGCGGGATGTGCCTGGGCGGGGGGAGGAACACGGGCGCTTATCCGGTGAGAAGATTCATTGACCTTTTGCCTGGTGTTCGTCCAGAACCAGCACGCTATGGGGCTGGAGGTCGTAGTTGCCGGAGAAGGTGCTGCCGGTCAGGAAGTCGTGCATCGGTTTATAGAATTGGATGCGCAAGGGAGAGGTCTGATGGTTGAGCAGGAAAAACACCTGGGTGCCGGGCCGCTGGCGCATGCTCACCTCGACCGACTCGGGGACCTTGAGCAGAGGATGGAGATTGCAAAGCTGGCGCAGCCAGACCACAAGGTCGGAGTAGAAATGCTGATGGCTCAGGGTGCCGATGTAAATGGCCTTGCCCAGGCCGAAGGTGTTCATCGTCATGGCGGGACGCCCGGAGTAGAAGTCTTTGGCGTAGGTGGCGATGACCTGGCACTCCTTGGGTTCGATGAGGTCGCACCAGAGCCGGGCGGGGTGGAGGTGGCTGGTCGGGAAAGTGCCTTTGAAGGTGAGGTGGTTCTCTTCACCCGGAGGCAACTGGTCGAACTCGATCACTTCCAACCCGAAGAGGTCGGTCAGGTCATGCGGATAGCCGTTGTCGGGGGCCATGTTGTGCTCGTCGGCCAGGCCGGTGTTGAAGGTGGCAATGAGCGTGCCGCCGTTTTGGACATAGAGCTTGAGCCGATCGGCTTCCCCCCCGGAGAGCAAATGGAGGGACGGGGCAAAGACCAGTTTGTAGGAGGAAAGGTCCTCGGCAGGGCGCGCGAAATCGACGCTGATGTTCCGGTCGTGCAGGGCGTTGTAGAAGAGTTGGATGTGGTCGCGCAGGTTGAAGTGCTTGTTGGGCTGGTTTGGCTGCTGCAACGCCCAGTCGTTGTCGTGGCTGTAGAGAATGGCCGCCTCGGCTTGGACTTGGGTGCCCTTAAGCGAGGGGGACAGCAGTTTCATCTCCTCCCCAATCTGGGCCACTTCCTGGAACACCCGCCCGTCGGTCCGCGCCTTGTGCGCCAGGACCGCGCCGTGGAATTTCTCGGCCCCGAAGCGGGGCTGGCGCCAGCGGAAGAAGAGGATGGCAGCCGCCCCGCGCGAGACAAGCTGGTAAGTAAACATCCGCAGCACCCCGGGCCGGACCAGCGAGTTGACATCCTGCCAGGAAACGTTTCCGGCCTTCTGCTCCATGACCCAAAAGCCGGTGTCGCCGTCGGGCGTGCGGATTCCGGTTTTCTTGAGCGAGCGGAGCATGTCGATTTCACAGGCCAGGTCGGATGCCTTGGCCCTGATGGCGGCGGTGCTTTCGATGGAAACAAAATCAATCACCTCGGCCAGGTCGAAGTGATCGAAGCGGTGCAGGAGCGGACGCAGATTGGTGGTTACGGGGCATTGCGGGGTCAGTTCGTGCAGCACGTCGGCCTGCATCCTGACGAATTGAACGATGGTGTCGCTGCAAAAGCGGCGCCAATCCAGGACCAGGGCCGGGTTGTGGACGGTCGGGGCCATCATGGGCATGGGCACCTCGTCCCATCTGCTGACCACCTGGCCCCAATGCCGCAGCCCCATGAGCTGGTTAAGCCGTTCGATGGTTTCATACTTGGCCTCCAGCCAGGCGTGCCAGTCGTGGCGCGTGTCTTCGTTGAAAGAGGCCTCGGTGTAGTTGCCGCCCAGGCTGTTGTCAATTTGCCAGGCAATGAGCCGCGGATGCCGGCCCAGGGCCTTGGCCATCTCCTCCACCACCCGCTTGGAGTGCTTCCAATACACATCGCTATTGAGGCAGACCGCCCGGCGGGTCCCTTCGTGCTTGACCAGGCCCTGTTCGTCGATGGGCAGGATTTCGGGGTGTTTCCGCGCCAGCCAGGTGGGGGGAGCGGCGGTGGGCGTGGCCAGCACCACGCTAATGCCCGCCTTGCCCATGATGTCCATGACCCGCTGGAGCCAGGCAAAATCGAATTCGCCTTCTTCCGGTTCACAGAGACCCCAGGTGAATTCTCCAATGCGCACGACGTTGACGCCCGCCTGGAGCATGCTCTTGGCGTCTTTCTCCCAGGCGGCCTCAGGATGCTCGGCCGTTCCAGAGTAAGGATAGACCCACTGTTCCGGATGGTAATCGACGCCGAAATACATAGTCGTGGTTCTTTCGCACGCGGCTTTTAGCAGACTATAGCCACCTTGTCCGCTTTACGCAATGTCAAAGTCTTTAGACTTTGGACTTTGGGGCTGCCAGGTCTATTCTAAGATTATGGCGTTGGCGCGCATATTGGTCGATGGCTACAGTCTCCTGCACCAGTGGCCGGAGCTGGCTCCCGGCAAGCCGCGGCATTCGGCGGCGGCCCGGGATGAATTGATTGGGCGGCTTGCGCTCTACCAGGACGCCGTTGGCACTCCCGTGACGATCTTTTTTGATGGCAACAGCGGGCCGTCCGGCACGGCACATGCTTCATCCAGGGCTGAAGTCGAAGTGCTATATTCGAAGTCCGGCCAAACGGCCGACCAGATGATTGAGCGGGCGACGCATCGCTTCGGTCCCTACGGCGAAGTGATGGCCGTTACTGACGACCACGCCGAACGGGAGACCGTGTTGAGCCTGGGCGGGCTGGCGTCCAGTTGTCTCAATTTCATCAGGACTGTCGAGAGCGCGCTGGCCGAGCAGGCCGACGACATTAAACATTACAATCGAAAAGAGCGACGCCGGTTTGACCGCCGGCCATGAGAAAACTGCAACGCGCAGCCTGGCGCCCATGCGAGATTCAATTACGAATGCTTTCGATCGGCATTGCAAGGCCGGGCGGGCAGGGTGTTGGACCTTGGCGCTTGCGCTGACGATGGGGGTTTCTCCGCTGGCGGGTGAGCCGGCGGTCTCATCGAGCCGCTACCTGCTGGTGGTCGACACCTCCCGTTCCATGCGAAACCGGTCCAGGGCGATGCTGCAGACGGTGCAGGACTTGCTGAACTCGGGGATGCAAGGGCAGTTGAGCGGGGGCGAGACGCTGGGGGTGTGGACTTTCAACGAAGACCTCTACACGGGGCGTTTCCCTTTGCAGGTGTGGGCGCCCCAAGAGCAGAAGGCCATCGTGCGCCGCATCCTCGGTTTCTTGAAGGCCCAGGCCTGCGAAAAGCAGCCGAGCCTCGACAAGGTCGTGCCCGCCATCCAGGACGTGGTGAAGGAATCGGAGTTGATTACCGTCATCCTGATTTCAGCCGGCGACGCAAAAATACACGGCACGCCATTCGATGACCCAATAAACGACTATTACGCGCGGTGGCACAATGAGCAGCAGGCCGGGCGGGTGCCGCTGGTAACAATCCTCAGGGCTCGGAATGGGAAAATGCTCCGTTGTTCGGTCAGGCCGGCCGCAGGACCAATGGAGTTCCCGCCCTTGCCTCCGCCCGAGGCGGGTGTCGTCCGGACCGAGCCGCCCGCCGCCGCGCGGCCCGCTCCCGCGCCGCCGCCCCAGAGCGTCCCGCCGCAAATGGCCCCGCCGCTCATCCTCTCCGGCAGAAAGCTGCACCCCGAGACAACCCAACCCCCGAACACCGAAGCGCCAGTCGTCCGGACCGAGCCGCCCGCCGCCGTCCCGCCCGCCCCCGCGCCGCCGCCCCAGAGCGTCCCGCCGCAAATGGCCCCGCCGCTCATCCTCTCCGGAAAGAAGCTGCAACCCGAGACAGCCCAACCCCAGAAGGCCGAAGCGCCAGTCGTCCGGACCGAGCCGCCCGCCGGCGTGCCGCCCGCCCCCACGCCGCCGCCCCAGAGCGTTGCGCCGCAAACGACCCCGCCGCTCATCTTCTCCGGAAAGAACCTGCAACCCGAGACAGCCCAACCCCAGAAAGCCGAAGCGCCAGTCGTCCGGACCGAGCCGCCCGCCGCCGTCCCGCCCGCCCCCGCGCCGCCGCCCCAGAGCGTCCCGCCGCAAACGACCCCGCCGCTCATCCTCTCCGGAAAGAAGCTGCAACCTGAGACAACCGAACCCCCGAAAGCCGAAGCGCCAATCGTCAAGGTCGATTCAAGCCTCGCTCGGTCCGAGCCCTCGGCCACAGCGCCAACCCCACCCGGACGCGCCGCCCCGATCGCGCAACCTGCATTCATCCTGTCTCATGCCCGCCCCGTAAGCCTCTGGGCGGGGGGCATCCTGGCCGGAGGCTGCTGCCTGGCTTTTGGGCTTTTCCGGTTGCGCAGAGCGCGCGAGGTCTCTCGGCTCAGCCTCATCACTCGCTCGCTCGACAGCGGGACCAACAAGCCTCCGGGTTCTGCTCCGCCCGGAAAGGAAAAAGGCCGCTGAGGCGCGGGGCGGCATTTGCTTTACATCCGGCTTGAAGCCGCTTATTTCAGGGCTGCGTTATGAATCGCCGAGAATTCCTTCAAAGGGCCGGCGCGCTGGCAGCGGGGGCGGCCGGGCTTCCCGCGCTTGGGCTGGACGCCGCCGGGATGAAACCCGCCACGGCCCAGAGCCTGCCGCGCTGGCGCGGATTCAATTTGCTCGAGAAATTCACCCAACAGCCGGGTGGCAACCCGCCTTTCCAGGAGAGCGATTTCGCCCTGCTGTCGGAATGGGGTTTTGATTTTGTGCGTCTGCCGATGTCCTACCGCTGCTGGGCGGACCCGGGCGACTGGCTGAATTTGCGGGAGAAGGAGTTGAGGCACGTGGATGAGGCGATGGACCTGGGCGGAAAACACGGGGTGCACGTCAATCTGAATTTGCACCGCGCGCCGGGCTATTGCGTGAATCCGCCCAAGGAGCCGCTCGATCTGTGGACGGACCCGAAGGCGCTGGATGCGTGCGCGTTTCACTGGGCGCACTTTGCCAAACGCTACAAAGGCATTCCAAACGAGCGGCTGAGCTTTGACCTGCTCAACGAGCCGCCGGATATTCCGGAGGCAACATACGTCCGGGTCGTCCAGGGCCTGGTCGAGGCGATTCGGGGCGAAGACCCTCGCCGGCTGATTATTGCCGACGGCCTCAAGTGGGGCGGCGACCCGGTGCGCGGGTTGGTTGGGCTGGGCATCGCCCAGAGCACGCGCGGCTATGAGCCGACGCGCATTTCGCATTACAAAGCCAGTTGGATGCGCGGCTCCAACCAATGGCCCGAACCGACCTGGCCGCTGAGGCAGGGCGAAAAGGATGAAGTGAACAAGGAGACCTTGCGCAAGAACCGAATCGAGCCGTGGAAACAGCTCGAACGACAAGGCGTGGGCGTGCATGTCGGCGAATGGGGCGCGTTCAACCGGACACCTCACCCGGTCGTGCTGGCCTGGATGCGGGATTGCCTGGCCCTCTGGAAGGAGGCCGGCTGGGGCTGGGCGCTCTGGAACCTGCGAGGCGGCTTCGGCGTGCTGGATAGCGCCCGCGCCGATGTGGCCTACGAGGAGTTCCGCGGGCATAAACTGGACCGGAAGATGCTCGAGGCGCTGAGGGAGGGGTAGGAGGGGCGAGGGCCTTTCGTCCGTGCAATCGGGGGCGGGGTTGGGTATAAGAGGGCCGTGAAGATCGTCGGCATTATTCCCGCCCGGTATGCCTCGACCCGGTTTCCAGGCAAGCCGCTGGCCCGCATCGCGGGCAAGCCCCTGATTGTGCGCGTCATCGAGCGTTGCCGGCAGGCCAAGGCGCTGGGCGAGGTTATCGTCGCGACGGACGACACCCGGATTTGGGCGGTGGCGCAGGAGCATTGCCGGGCCGAGATGACCGCCGGCCATCACGCGAGCGGCTCGGACCGCATCGCCGAGGTGGCGGGGCGCTGCGCAGCCGACGGCTTCGTCAACATCCAGGGAGACGAACCGCTGATTGACCCGGCCGTGATCGATGCCGTTGCCGGCGCCCTCCAGCGGGAGGAGATGTCCACTGCGGCCACCGCGATCAGGGACCCCGCCCAGTACGACAATCCCAATGTCGTGAAAGTCGTTGTCAACGCCGCCGGGCGGGCGCTATACTTCTCCAGGCGCGCGATTCCGTATTTGCGTGAGGCCGCCAGTCGTTCGGTGGACGAACAGTTGGCGGCGTTTCCTTTTTTGAAGCACCTGGGCATTTACGGCTACCGGCGCCAGACGTTGTTGCGCCTGGTGCAGTTTCCGGTTTCGCCCCTGGAAGCCGCCGAGAAGCTCGAGCAGTTGCGCGCGCTGGAAAACGGCATCGCCATCGCGGTCGTGAAAGTGGACTACGACAGCGTCGGCGTGGATGTTCCGGACGACGTGGGGCGGGTGGAGCGGCTCTTAGGCGTTGAATAAGTCAGACCATGAAATACATCTTTGTGACGGGAGGCGTGGTCAGCTCTTTGGGCAAGGGGTTGACGGCCGCCTCGCTGGGGACGCTGCTGGAGAACCGCGGCCTGAAGGTTGCGCTGCAAAAGTTCGATCCGTATTTGAACGTGGACCCGGGCACGATGAACCCGTATCAGCACGGGGAAGTGTACGTGCTGGAAGACGGGGCTGAGACCGACCTTGACCTGGGCCATTACGAGCGGTTCACCAACTGCAAGTTGACGCGGCTCAACAACCTAACCAGCGGCCAAGTCTATCAGAAGGTCCTCAACAACGAGCGCGAAGGCAAGTACCTCGGCAAGACCGTGCAGGTGATTCCCCATGTCACCGACGAGATTCAAAACCGGATTTACCAGTTGGCCGAGGAAAGCAAGGCCGACGTCATCATTACCGAGATTGGCGGCACGACGGGGGATATCGAGGGCCTGCCGTTCCTGGAGGCCATTCGGGAATTTGCGTTGGAGATGGGGCCTCGCAACGCCTTGTTTGTGCATGTGACATACGTTCCCTTCATCAAGGCTGCCGGCGAACTCAAGACCAAACCCACCCAGCAATCGGTCGCCAAGCTGCGCGAGATCGGCATTGCCCCGCACATCCTGGTATGCCGCTGCGAGCGCCCGCTCGACAAGGAGCTGCGCCAGAAGATCTCGCTGTTCTGCAACGTCCCCTTCGAGGCGGTGGTGGAAGAGAGAGACGTCGAGCACAGCATCTACGAAGTGCCGCTGATGCTCCAACGGGAGCGGGTGGACGAGCTGGTCTGCGGGCAGTTGCAACTGGACACCCCTCGGGCCGACATGGCGCACTGGCAGGAGATCCTTCGCAAGATCATCGCCCCCCAGCACCGCGTCCGCATCGGCGTTGTGGGCAAATACATCGAATTGCAGGATGCCTACAAGTCAGTCTATGAGGCCATCATCCACGGCGGGGTGGCCAATGATTGCGGGGTGGAAATCCAGAAGATCGATGCCGAGGACCTCGAGCGGGACGGTCCGGCCAAGCATCTCAAGGGCTTGGGCGGCGTCCTGGTGCCCGGCGGCTTTGGCGAGCGCGGCATCGAGGGCAAGATTCTCGCGGCGGGCTACGCCCGGGAGGGCGGGCTGCCCTACCTGGGCCTCTGCCTGGGCATGCAGATTGCCACCATTGAATTCGCGCGCAACGTGCTCAAGCTGGCCAAGGCCCACTCGACCGAGTTCGACCCCAACACGCCCCACCCGGTCATCGCGATGCTCGACGAGCAGACCAAGGTGACCTGCAAGGGCGGCACCATGCGCCTGGGAGCCCAGCCCTGCCAGTTGGTCGTGGGCACAAAGGCGGCGCGCCTTTACGGCGCCTTCGTCGTCAACGAACGCCACCGCCATCGTTACGAGTTCAACAATGCCTACCGCGGCCAGTTCGAGAAGGCTGGCTTTGTGCTCAGCGGTTTCACTCCCGACGGCAAGCTGGCGGAGGTTATCGAGCTGCCGAAACATCCCTTTTTCATCGCCTCCCAGTTCCACCCGGAGTTCCACAGCAAGCCCCACCAGCCGCACCCGCTCTTCAAGGGCTTCATTGCCGCGGCGCAGGCGCGGGCGCCGGGGCGGTAGCTTCAGGTTCAAACATGGGTTTGTTCGAACAGATCGTCACGGAAACGCAAAGGAAGGGCCTGGGCTTCCTGGTGATCGGCGGTCACGCAGTCAACTTTTACGGCTATTCCCGGGAGACCGCCGACCTGGACCTCCTCGTCCGGCGGGACGCGCGCGCCGCCTGGGCGGAACTGTTTTCCGGGTTGGGGTATGTACTTGAGCACGATGCCGGGACGTTTATGCAATTTGCGCCGCGCGGGCAGGCGGAGTGGCCTGTGGATTTAATGCTGGTCCGGAAGCCCACATTAGTCGCGATGCTGGCAGACAGCCGCGAGGTGAACATGTACGGCGCCAAGCTGCGCATACCTTCTCCGGAGCACCTGATTGCGCTGAAGTTGCACGCGCTCAAGCACACCCGCGCTCACCGCTTCTTGAAAGATTTCCAGGATGTCGAGGGCATGGTCCGGACGAACCACCTCGACCTCCAATCAGAAAGGATTCGCCGCTTGTTCCTGAAATATGGTAACCTGGACTTGTATGAAAAAATCGTCCGCGCGTGCTCCGACGACTAAACGGGGCCCTACAACCACGCCTTCGGAGTTACCCGATTTGGAACTGCCGGTTGCCCCGGATTTCATTTCCCGGCCTCCGAGGCTGGACCCGCAGGTGATGTTGGGCCGTTGCGCGAGTGCAATGCCCCAGCGCAATGCACGGCCCGGCGAAACGGAGCGCCGGCTGGCCGAGAAGATCTTGGAGGAGTTTGCCCTCTGAGATGACCTATTCGGAGGCCATTCGGTTCCTGTACGACCTGCGATGGTTCGGGGCGAAGTTCGGTTTGGGCAACACCCTCAAGCTGGCCGAGTTGGCGGGCAATCCGCAACGGCGATTGCGCTTCATCCACGTGGCGGGCACCAATGGCAAGGGCTCGACCTGCGCCATGCTCGAGAGCGTCTATCGCGCCGCCGGCCTGCGGGTCGGCCTGTTCACCTCGCCCCACCTGGTGGCCTTTGGGGAGCGCATCCAGGTCAACCGACGGTCTATCAGCCAATCGGAAGTGGCGCGCCTGGCGGCCAGTCTGCGACAGTGGGTCGAGCAGTTCCCCGCCGGCGACCACCCGACATTCTTCGAGGTCGTGACCGTGATGGCGCTGGCCTATTTTGCCGCGCGGCAGTGCGATCTGGTGGTTTGGGAAACGGGCCTGGGCGGGCGGTTGGACGCCACCAACATTGTCACCCCCCTGGCCAGCGTCATCACCAACATCCAGTACGACCACCAGAAGTGGCTCGGTGAAACCCTGGCCGGCATCGCCTCGGAAAAGGCAGGCATTATCAAGCCCGGCGTCCCGGTCATCACCGGGGCCGAAGCCCCGGAGGCGCTCGATGTGATTGCCGCCAAGGCCCGCCAAGAGAACGCGCCCCTCGACCTGGTGACGCCCGCCGACGCGCAACGCCCGCCGCTGGACAGCCTCCATCTTCCCCTGCTGGGGCGGCACCAAAAGGCCAACGCCGCCGCCGCCGTGGCCGCCGTGCGCGTCCTGGCGCCGCAGGTCCCGGTGAGCGACTCCGCTCTCCGCGCCGGCCTGAGCCGCGTCCGGTGGGCGGGCCGGCTGCAACTGGCCACACTGCCTTCAGGCCAAAAGCTGCTGCTGGATGGCGCGCACAATATCGGCGGCGCCGAAATGCTCGCCTCGGCGCTCCGGGAGTACTTTCCCTCGGCCAAGCCCGCCTTGGTCCTGGGCATCCTGCGCGACAAAGACTGGGCGGCGATGTGCCGAACCCTCGCCCCGCTGGCCGGGCGCATCCTCCTGGCCCCGGTCCACAGCGAGCGCACGGCCGAGCCGCGCGCTCTGGCAGAGGCCTGCCGCCTCGCCAATCCACAGGTCCCCGTCAGCGAGTTCCCCTCCCTGGCCGCCGCCTTGGCCGACACTGCGCAGGACGGCTTTGTGGCCGTCGCCGGCTCCCTCTACCTCATCGGCGAGGCCATGGAACTGCTCCACCTCTCCCCCGCCAAGGCCGGTCGGGAGCGCGAGCTCAACGAGTGGAGCGGGGGCGAGCCGCTGAAACGCACATGGGTATAGGAGACCACGTAAGGAGTCTCTGACCGGACCTGCCGGACGATACGCGATGCTTCCGCTACTGCGAGGGCGCGATCTGGGCGCGCCTAATCGCGCCAGGGGTGAAAGACGGCAGCCGGGTGTCCCACCGCGCCGGGATGCCCGGCCTGCCGCCCGGCGGACTGCCGGATGGCGACCGGGGTGCCGGAAACGGTAGCCAGGCCCCTCGTCAGCCAGCTGGCGAAACCCGCCGCCACACTTCAAAGGGAATCCGCGGAGGCAGCCTGAAAAACGCCAAATTTTGTTGTTGCAAAGCCGCCAGCCAAGGTGTATCTAGCCAACAGATGGCTAGGCAAAAAAAGACTGGCTATGCCGCGCCAGCGCAAACCTTCGGTGGATGGCTGCGAGAGATGCGTGAAAGGAAGTACGTGCCTTTGCGGGTGGTTGCGGCGGCTGCCGATATGGACCAAGCCCATCTCAGCAAGGTCGAACTCGGCCATCGGGTGCCGACGGAAAAGCAGGCGGCAGCGCTGGCCCGTTACTTCGGCGTCCACCCTCACGATATGGAGGCGCGGCGCATTGCCGAAAGGTTTCGCCAGGACTTCGCAGACAACCCGGCTGCCGTTAAGGCAGTTCAGATTCTCAACGACGGACCGCTCCATGAATAATCAAGAAAAAGATCTCGCCGACGATCCCACTCGGTCAGCCGGAGGACTCAAATCTAACTGCTCTGGGAATCGGCGGCATAGCTGGCGAGCGCAACCGATAAACGGGCACGCCAAACCGATGAGGCCTGATCGTCGAAACTGGCTCAACGATTTGACTGCTACCGAGTGGCTGCCGGAGACGGTTTCCGTCTGGATGCAACGGGGCCTCGGAGCGGACCACGCGGACGCACAGATTGAGCGGCAACACCCCGCGCCGTTCTCTTTCACGGACATCAGCCGACTTATTCGGTTCTTCACAAAGCAAGGCGGCGTCGTGCTCGATCCGTTCGTTGGAGTTGGCTCGACGCTCAAGGCCTGTGCGCTCGAGGGGCGCAGCGGCATCGGGTTTGAACTGAATCCGAAATACGCGAGGCTCGCCAAGGAGCGGCTGAGGACGGAGGTTCGTGATCTTTGGGCCAACGCCGATTCGCAAGAGATCCGCGTAGGCGATGCGCGAACCCTTGTTCGCGACCTGCCAGAGAGCTCGCTGGATTTCGTGGTCACGAGTCCGCCGTATTGGAACATCCTGCACAAAGAGGACCACAAGGCGAGGCAGGAGCGTGTGAGCCGCGATCTCGACACCCGCTACAGTGACCACAAGCTGGATTTGGGGAACATCCCGACATATGAGACTTTCCTTTCGGAAGTCGCCAGCATCCTCGGTGCGTGCGGCCGGCCGCTGAAGCCGAAGAAATACATCGCGGTCATCGTCAGCGATTTTCGGGACAAATCACGCTTCGTGCTTTTCCATGCCGATTTGGCGCACGCGCTGGAGCCTTACGGGTTCGAGACGCGCGGATTGGGTGTTCTTTACCAGCGCCACAAAAGAGTCTTCCCCTATGGCTATCCGTATGCTTACGTGCCCAACATCCATCATCAGTTCATCCTCATCCTGCAAAACGTCAAAAGGTGACCCACAGCGGCGTTTGGACGAATGGCGGGGACACATAGTGCGGGGGGACTGTGTCGATGGTTTGCGCGAACTACCCTCGGAGAGCGCCAACCTGATCGTTGCCGACCCGCCCTACAACCTTGAGAAAGATTTCGGCGTTTGGAACGAGAAGGAACGAAAACGCGACTGGCTGCCATGGTGTCGCGTATGGGTCGGCGAGTGCAAGCGCGTCCTCAAGTCTGGCGGCAGCATCTTCATTTACGGGATTCATCGCCACCTGTGCTGGATCCAATGCCACCTCTACGAGATCGGCTTGAACTACCGGCGACAAATCATCTGGCATTACGAAAACGGTTTTTCCGGATACACCAAGACCCTGGCCGCCCATTACGAACCGCTGCTGTGGTTCTCCAAGGGCGAGAGTTTTACCTATCACCCCATTCGCGAACCTTACAAAAGCGTGGACCGCTTGAAGCACCGCATTACCAAAAACGGCCGCGTCTGGAAGCCACACCCCGAGGGCCGCATGGCGGGGGACGTGTGGCATTTTCCGGTGTTGGCAGGTAGACGCTTCCGCGACGAGAAGGTCGCGCACCCGACACAGAAGCCTATGTCCATCTCCACACGTATCGTGAACCACTTCTCGAATGCAGGAGATTTGGTGGTGGTCCCGTTTGCGGGGAGCGGCTCTGAGTGTCTTGCGGCCAAGCTGGGCGGGCGGGAGTTCATTGGATTCGAACTCAATCCCGAATACGTGAAACTGGCCAACAGAAGATTGTCGGCGGAGCATTACCAGCAGCTTGCGCTCGTTTAGTCGGCCTTCGAATCCTCGCGCCCAGCCTGCGCAGATGCGCGAGACCCAGTTTCGTTCCACCGATCTCGCCGCTCTCCAAAATCCAAACGATTCCGATTTGATACTTCGTTAAAAACTCCTGCAAGTCTTGGCCCAGTTCGCGATCGGTCAGGGTCAGTCGGCAGACTTCTTTGTCGGGGTGGAGCGGGGCGATGTCGAAGTGCTCGTAATACAAGAGCTGGCCGAGCGCCGCGCGAGCCTGCCGGCGGGCGTCGCTCCTAATCGTTTTTGCCTCCACCAGCAAGACGACCTTTGGAATGACGAGCAGGAGGTCGTAACTCGCATGCCACTGCTCAACATTTGCGGGAAATAGCCTGCTCAGGCTATCGAGACAATCTTCGTGCGCGTTGAAGCGAGCACCGACCCGGTCGGGGTCGTAGCTGTGCATCGCCGGTTCGACACCGCCAGGTTCACGCCTCTTTCCGCCGGCGGCTCGCTTGCGCGGCACGTAGGGCCGACGGACAAGTCTTTGGACCGCTTCCACGCACGTTTCCCTCATTCCTTTCTCTGGACCAAGCGCGTCCGCAACATGTTCGCTGATGAAGAGCCGGCTGCCGTCCCCATGAAGGTCCCCAAGTTGCTCCGCGATAGAGGGTAGAATCTTCAGCGAGTTTCTCGCCATGTGCGCCCCCGCGAGAGCGTTCATCGTCTCCGAAGGGTTCGGACGGCCCGCGATGCTAAGAATCCGCCTGAGCTCCTTGCCGCTGTCGTCGCGCGCCTCAAAGCAAAGGCCCGCGAACGGTTTGGACAGCCCCGGCATCGCAATGACCATTCGCAGAAGAATCTGGTAAGGATGAGAGGTTCCGCCCGCGTCGGTGAGTTCCACGCGGAGCAGCGCCTGCCGCCAAATATCGTGCGTAGCCTGCCGTTGGTTCAACGCGAGCAGTGCCCGGGCGGTTTCCGTGACGACCCATGCGCCATCTTCGGTTTGGCGGATGAATCCAAGCAGCGCGAAAAACCGGCGCAATTCGCGGGCGCAAGTTCGTGTTCCCTGGTTCGCCGGCCTCTTCGCGTGCTCAGCCCGAAGCAGCTCATCAACGGCTCTCCCTCCGGGGTTTCTGAACGTGTAGACCTCGTCCCTCGCAAGCGAGTCGCCAACGACGCCGTCATCGTCCAAATCCTGATTCTGTCCGACAAGTCGCGCAAACACTCCAAGGGCGCGAGTGAGTCTCGGTAGTTCATTGATCTGATGGGGGAAGTTCTTCATCCAGGCCTTCGGTTTGACATTGCCACAGATTACCCGGCCGGACCCCCGTTGTCCCGTCAGATCTCTCGGCTCAAACCCGCGGAAGATTTCCACTCGGCCCTACGCCCCGGACCAAATGCGGCGCAGCCCCGTGAGCCAGACACAGGGCGCTGAGAGTCGCGCTCCTCGTGCATCGGTACGGCACCCGTCAGGATCAGGCCTCGGAAAAGCAGCCAACTCCACACCTCTATGCCTACGGCATGGCGCCAACCCCTGTCAGGTCGGCCGTTGATACTCCTGAAGCGTCTTGACGGCGTAGCCGCTCTTGCGCAGGGCGGCGATGCCCAGGGCGGCGGCCCTGGCCCCGCCCATCGTGGTCATGATGGGTGTGCCCGTATAGACGGCAGTGGTGCGGATTTTCACCTCGTCAGCGCGCGGGGTCTGGCCGGCCGGGGTGTTGATGACAAGCTGTATCTCGCGGTTCTTCAAGAGATCAACCGTGTTGGGCCGGCCTTCGGTGAGCTTGAAGATGCGCCGGACTTTGAGGCCGGCCTTTTCCAGCACGGCGGCGGTGCCGGCGGTGGCAATCAGCTCGAAGCCCAGGTCGGCGAAGAGTTTGCCCACCTCGGGAAGGTCCTCCTTGTGCGCGTCGCTCACGCTGATGAAGACGCGTCCGCTCAGCGGGAGCGGGCCGCCGGCGGCCATCTGGGACTTGGCATAGGCGATGCCCAGGTCGGCGTCCAGCCCCATGACCTCGCCCGTCGAGCGCATCTCCGGCGAGAGCAGGATGTCCTGCCCGTGAAACCGGTTGAAGGGGAAAACCGACTCCTTGACCGCCCAGTATTGGGGCCGGATTTCCTCGGTAAACCCCAATTCCTTCAAGGTCTTGCCGGCCATCACCTTGGCGGCCAGTTTGGCCAGCGGCACACCGATGGCCTTGCTGACAAAGGGGACTGTCCGCGAGGCGCGCGGGTTGACCTCCAGGACATAGACGGTCTTGCCCTTGACGGCGTACTGAACGTTCATGAGGCCGATGACGCTCAATTCGCGCGCCATGGCGTGAGTGTAGTTGCGGATGACCTCGATGACCTCCGGGCAAAGCGTGTGAGGGGGCAGCACCATCGCCGCGTCGCCCGAATGGACGCCGGCGAATTCGATGTGCTCGAGCAGGGCGCCGATAACAATGTCTCCCTGGGCCGCATCGGAAAAGCGGCCCACGTCCGCGATGCAGTCCACGTCCACCTCGATGGCGTCCTCCAGGAACTGGTCCACCAGGACCGGGCGCTCCGGCGAGGCCTCGACGGCGAAGCGCATATAGTGGCGCAACTCGGCATCGGAATAGACGATTTGCATGGCGCGCCCGCCTAGCACGAAACTGGGGCGGACCAGGACGGGGTAGCCCAGGGTCTTGGCGCAGGCGATGGCCTCGCTCTCGCTGGTGGCGATGCCGTTGGGCGGCTGGGGGATGTCCAGCTTGCGGAGCATTGCCGCGAAGAGCTTGCGGTCCTCGGCAACCTCGATGCTCTGGGGAGAGGTGCCGATGATGTTCACGCCGTTTTTCTGCAAGCCCAGGGCCAGGTTGAGCGGCGTTTGGCCGCCGAACTGGGCGATTGCGCCGCAGCATCCTTCCCGCTCGTAAATGTGCAGCACGTCTTCCAGGGTCAGCGGCTCGAAATAGAGCTTGTCGCTGGTGTCGTAATCGGTCGAGACGGTCTCGGGGTTTGAATTGACCATGATCGTCTCGAAGCCGTCTTCCTTGAGCGCGAAGGAGGCATGGACGCAGCAATAGTCGAATTCGATGCCTTGGCCGATCCGGTTGGGGCCGCCGCCCAGGATCATGAGCTTGCGCCGCTCCGAGCGCCGCACCTCGTCGTCCCCTCGGTCGTAGGTCGAGTAGTAATAGGGCGTATAGGCCTCGAACTCAGCCGCGCAGGTGTCCACCAGGCGGTAGCTGGGGACCAGGCCATACTCCTTGCGCAAGGCGCGAACCTGGTCCTCGGTCTTGCCGGTCAGATTGGCTATCTGCCGGTCGGAAAACCCCAGCGACTTGGCTTTGGCAAGTTGCTCTGCGTTCATGAATCCAATCAAACTCGGCAAAGCAAACCGCACCCGCAACCCAATGTCCAGTGCTGAATAATCCCCCACGGGCAAAGGGCCTTTTCCTGCCTTCTTGACTGGCCAAACGAATCCACTCAGACTGTCTCCAGCTCTATGCTGGTCGTATGAGAATTCTTATCACAGGCGGCGCCGGATATATCGGCTCGGTGCTGACCCCCGCGTTGCTGGGACTGGGCCACGAGGTGACGGTGGCGGACAATTTCCTGTTCCGCCAGAACAGCCTCACCGACTGCTGCCATTACCAGACTTTCCAGGTGGCGCGCGGCGATTGCCGGGACGAGGCGCTGATGAAGAGGCTCACCGCCAAAGCGGATGTGATTATCCCGCTGGCGGCGCTGGTGGGGGCGCCGCTCTGCGAGCGCGACCCCATTGCGGCGCAAACGACCAACTATGACGCCGTGGAGATGCTCTGCCGGCTGGCCTCTGCCGGCCAATGGATTCTGCTGCCCGTGACCAACAGCGGCTACGGCATCGGCGAAAAAGGCAAGCCCTGCACCGAAGACTCGCCCCTGCGTCCAATCTCCCTTTACGGCGTCACCAAGGTCAGGGCCGAGGAGAAAGTGCTGGCGCGCCCCAACAGCATCAGCTTTCGCCTGGCAACCGTCTTTGGCGCCTCGCCTCGAATGCGGGTTGACCTGCTGGTCAACGACTTTGTCCACCGGGCGTTTACCGACCGGGCGGTAGTGATTTTCGAAGGGCACTTCAAGCGCAACTACATCCACGTGCGCGACGTCGCGCGCGCCTTCATCCACGGCCTGGACCACTTCCAGGCCCTCAAGGGCCGGCCCTACAACGTGGGCCTGGATGACGCCAACCTCTCGAAGCTCGAGTTGTGCGCCCGCATCAAGGAGCACCTCCCCGGCTTCGTCTATCTGGAAGCGCCCATCGGCGAGGACCCGGACAAGCGGGATTACATCGTCTCCAACGCCCGCATCGCCGCCACCGGCTTCAAACCCCAGTGGGGCCTGGATCGGGGCATCGAAGAGCTCATCAAGGCCTTCACCATCCTGCGCAACAGCCTCTACTCGAATGTCTGATGAGTGTCGAGCTGCGCCAGATGACCGCCGTCGTGCTCGCCGGCGGGTTGGGGACCAGGGTGCGGCCCCTGCTCTCGGGCCTGCCCAAGCCGATGGCGCCCGTGGCCGGCAAGCCGTTTGTCGAGTGGGTCGCGCGCTATCTGGGCCGGCAGGGAGTGAGGCAGATAGTCATTTCGACCGGCTATAAGGCCGCGCTGGCGGCGCAGCATTTTGCCAACGCCCCTGTCCCCGGCATGAGCATCCGGTGCGTGGCTGAAACCGAACCGCTCGGCACCGCAGGAGGGTTTCTCCATGCCGCGCGCGCCTGCCCCGTTTCCCCTGCCGCCTGGCTGGTCCTCAACGGCGATTCGCTGGTCTTTGCCGATTTGCCCGCCGCGGCCCGCCTCCTGGACGAGCCGGAGACAGCCGGCGTCATCATCGGCCGCGAGGCGCCCGATGCCTCGCGCTACGGCTCCCTGGCTCTCGGCCCGGACAACACGTTGGCCGGGTTCCAGGAAAAACGGCCCGGCCCGGGCGTCATCAGCGCAGGCATTTATCTGCTGCGCCCGGACCTGCTCCGCCAGTTCCCTAAACATGCCCCCTTGAGCTTCGAGGAGGATGTCTTTCCGGCGTTGACATCCCGCCACGTTTCCCTGAAGGTGCAGGTCGTCAACGCGCCGTTCCTGGACATCGGCACGCCGGAAACCCTCCCGCTGGCCGAGTCCTTCATCCGGCAAAACCTCGATCAGTTCCTATGATTATTTCTCGAGCCCCGGTTCGCATCAGCTTCTTCGGCGGAGGGACCGATTACCCGGAGTATTTCCTGAACGAGGGCGGGGCGGTCCTGGCCACGGCCATTGACAAGTATTCCTATATCACCGCCAGTCCTTTTTTAAGCCACTTGTTCGACTACTCGGTGCGCGTCTCCTACCGGAAGGTCGAGCTGGCCCGCCAATTGTCCGACATCGAGCACAATGTCTATCGGGAGTGCCTAAAGCTCTGCGACCTGGATAGGGACATCGAGCTGCACGCCATGGCCGACCTGCCGGCCTTCACCGGCCTGGGCTCCTCCTCGACCTTCACGGTCTGCCTCCTGCATGCGCTGCACAGCTTCAAAGGGGAGTTTCTCCGCCCGCAGGAACTGGCCGTCGAGGCCATCCATGTCGAGCGGCACATTTTGAAGGAAAATGTGGGGTGCCAGGACCAGGTCCTGGCCGCCTTTGGCGGGTTCAACCTCGTCGAGTTCCGAACCGAGAACGAGTTTGTCGTCAACCGGGTCCCCCTCTCCCCCCAGCGGCTGGCCGAGCTGGAACGGCGCCTGTTTCTGGTCTTCACCGGCATCCGCCGCAAGGCCTCCGACATTGTCGCCCCGCAGCTCAAGCGCGTGCAAGAAAACGTCCCGGCCTTGCGCGCCATGCGCGCCATGGTCTATGAGGGCTATGACCTCCTGACAGCCAACCGCCCCTGGCTCGAGTTTGGCAAGCTGCTCGACCGCGCCTGGCAGGCCAAACGCACCCTCGATGGCGGAGTCTCCAATGCCGAGATTAACCAGATGTATGAGCGCGGCCTCGAGGCAGGCGCCTGGGGCGGCAAACTCCTGGGCGCCGGCGGCGGCGGCTTCCTCCTCCTCTTCGCCCCGGAAGAGGCCCATCCCAAACTCAGAGAGGCATTCTTCGACCGCCCCACCCTCCAGGTCAGGATCAATGCGCCGGGGTCCCAGGTCATTTTTTCATGATGTCGGAATGGTGTTGCTCAAAAAAGCGCATTGAATAAAACTTCGGCATGACTGCTCCCGCCCAATCCAGAGAACGCCTCCTGGCGCTCTTAAAGCTCAAATCGGTGTTCCACGGAGACTTCCTCCTTGCGTCCGGCGGGCGCAGTTCTTTCTATATCGACTGTAAACTGACGACCCTCGACCCGGTTGGGGCCACCCTCGCCGGCGAGGTGATGTTCGACCTGATTTGCGGCGTCGCCAAAGAGCGCGCCTTGAAGCTGGACGCCGTCGGCGGCCTCACCATGGGCGCCGATCCGTTGGCGTTGGCCATTGGCATGCGCTCCGTGCTTTCTGCGGCCGGGCAGCCGCTCCAGGTCTTCTCCGTTCGCAAATCCCCCAAGGCTCATGGCCAGCACAAGCTCATCGAAGGCAACTTCCAGGCAGGCAACCACGTGGTCGTGCTGGACGACGTGGTGACTCGAGGCGAGTCCACACTAAAGGCCATTGAGGCGGTCGAGCAATCCGGCGGGCATGTCGAGCTGGTTGCAATGCTGGTGGACCGCGAAGAAGGGGGGCGCCAGAAAATCCTCGACCGCGGATACCCGGCTGTCTCTGTCTTCGGCAGGAATGAGGTGCTCGGTTAATACGAGAACACGGTCGCCCGATACAAGTCCCCACGGATGAACACGGGTTCCTTTTATCCGTGCAAGCCGTGCAATCCGTGGTTTCCATTTCCTGCCCTTGGTTCTGGCTGCGCCGGATGAGGGCCTTGGGCCTTCGCCCGCCTAGGAAGTCGCTTTTGCCCGGCACTGCAATCTGCTAGTGTCAAGCCATGGACATCTACGATCACCCGACGTTCCGAATGGCCTGTCAGCAGTTTGACCTCGTGGCGGACCACTTGCAGATTCCCGAATCCGAACGGAGCCGGCTCAAGTTTCCGAAACGCTCGATGACGGTGGCCTTGCCGATCCATCGGGATGACGGCTCGACCGAGGTGTTTGCCGGCTATCGCGTCCAGCACCATCTGACCCTGGGCCCGACCAAGGGCGGGCTGCGTTACCACCCGGAGGTGAAGCTGGGGGAAGTGGCGGCGCTGGCGATGTGGATGAGCTGGAAATGCGGATTGACAGGCCTGCCTTACGGCGGGGCCAAGGGAGGCATCGCCTGCGACCCGGGGAAGCTCTCAAGGGATGAACTGGAGCGCCTGACGCGGCGTTACACGCAGGAGATGATCCCGTTCATCGGCCCGCAGGTGGACGTCATGGCGCCGGACCTCGGGACCGACGAACAGGTCATGGCCTGGATGATGGACACCTATTCGGTCTATGCCGGTTACAGCGTGCCCGGCATTGTCACCGGCAAGCCGGTCGGATTGGGCGGCTCCCTGGGCCGGCGCGAGGCGACCGGACGCGGCGTTGGATACCTGATCAACCGCGCTGCCGACCTGATCGGTCTGGACGTGAGCAAAGCCACGGCGGCCATCCAGGGTTACGGCAACGTCGGCTCGATTGCCGCCCTCTCGCTGGCTCGCTACGGAGTGAAGGTCATTGCCGTGACCGATGCCCTGGGAGGGGTCTTCAATGCGCAGGGCCTGGACCTGTGGGCGCTGCAAAAACACGTCCTCGCGCACAAGTCCGTCGGCGGATTCCCCGAAGCCGAACCGCTGGCCAACGAACAACTGCTGGCGCTGCCGTGCGACATCCTGGTGCCGGCCGCCTTGGAATGCCAGATCACCGAGGCCAATGCCGCCCAGGTCCGCTGCCGCATCCTGGCGGAGGCGGCCAACGGCCCTACCACCCCCGAGGCGGACGCCATCCTGAACCGGCGTCCGGAAATCTTCATCCTCCCGGACGTGCTCTGCAACGCCGGGGGAGTCGTGGTCTCCTATTTCGAGTGGGTGCAGGACTTGCAGAGTTTTTTCTGGGGCGAGACGGAGGTAACCGACAAGCTGTTCCGCATCCTCGAGACCGCTTTCACCCAGACGGTGGCCCTGGCCCGGAAACAGAAAATCCCGATGCGCCTGGCCGCGTTGAGCCTGGGCATTAAGCGCGTGCAGGAAGCCAAGCGCATTCGCGGATTGTTTCCCTGAATCATCGGCTTTCCTCCGGATCAGGAGTCCTGAGGCGCTATTCGGGCCTTTCCGCCTTCATCTGCCGATGGACGAAAAAATAATACATCGCGCCCAGCACCAGCATAGCGCCGCCCAACCAGAGGGAGACACGGTGCAACTCCCCTCGCATGAGTCTCTCGTCCTGGCCCATCTTGATGCCGACACAGCAGAGCACGACGCACCAGAGGGCCGAGCCGAGGAGCGTAAAGAGGGAGAAGACCTTGTAGTTCATCCGCACGATACCCGCCGGGATGCCGATCAGGTGCCGCACCACCGGCAGCAGGCGCGAAATGAAAATGCCCATGGCCCCGTAATGCGCAGCCCACCGTTCCGCCCCTTCCACCTTCTGGCCCGAGATTAGGAAGTAACGCCCGTACCTCATCACCAGCGGCCGCCCGGCCAGGCGGGCCGCCCAATACATCAGCGTCGCGCCGAGCCAGGAGCCAATCGTTCCGGCCAGAACGATGCCCGGCAGCCCGATGGAGAGCTTGCCGGTGTGGGCCAGGTAGGCGGCCGGCGGAATGATCACCTCGCTGGGCAACGGCACGATCGAACTCTCCATTGCCATCAGCAGGCCAATGAGCAAATAGCCGCCCCCGGCCAGCCGAGCCATATACCAGCTAATCAGTCCTTTGAACATGCGCCGCTCCTTATGGCAACAAAGGACTCATTTGACGATTTGCTCCGGCGGCGGCAGTTTGGGAAACGGCGCGTGCGGCTCGGTTTGGTACCAATACACCACGCTGTAATAGTAGTTCCCGCTGCGGAAGGGCGGTGTGCCATTGCCCTGCTCGATGGCAAAGCGGATGGATTTCCGGAAGGCGACCGGGTCCGGGATATGCCAACGGTAGGCGGTGGTGTAGGGCTCCTGGAGGAGGGTGACGCCGAAGTACGGGAAACAGCCGGCGCGCAAGCCGTAGGATTCGCAGAAGTAATCTTCCGAGCCGGTGCCGTGCATCGCGGGCTGGCCGTCGATGTCCACAATTTCATCCCCCTCACCCCACCAGCCGCCGTCATTGTTCTTGACGCTCAGGACGCAACCCAGGAGGTGTCCGCGCCCAGTGGCCTCCAGCATCGTGTAGGGACCCTCCGGCGGCGGCGTGCCCTGGCGGTATTGGGCGTGAAAGAATCCTTGGTCGGGCACAGCCTTGCGATAACGCGGTTGAGTAGCAAAGTCCAGGGTTGGACCGACGCGGAAGAACCCTTGATCGGGGACAGCCTTGCGATAGGCACGGTAGTTGACCTCGTACCAATGCCGGCTCGGTTGTTTGCCCATATTGGTTATCGTCAAACGCGCCGCCCGCTTGAACGGCATGGGAATGTAACAATTCCGCGCCGCTCCGGACGCGGCCGGGTCCGTGGCCTTGCCCGGCTGCTGGTCAATGCACAGCAGGGCCGAGCTGAACTTCTCGGTGAACCCAAAGCCGACGCCGAAGAAATCGCCGACGGGCGCTTCCACGCTCGGCTCCGCCTCCCCGTCCCAGTAGGCGCGCAGAATATGAAACTTGAGATGGTGCGGCTCGCCGCTGGTGATATTGTCGCGGAAATGAACGATGCAACCAGGGCCTTTGATGTCGGCCAAAACCAGCGTCCCTCCAGGCTCCAGCACCCGAAAATCGTCGTTGCCGCCGGTAGGATCGGCCGAGGTAATTCGGTGAGATTCGAAGTCCTTAAGGGTCGGCAGGCCCTCTGCCGGGAAGTCCTGGGCGCGCGACGCCAGGCCACAGGCAAGCAAGACGGCCATCCAGATTGGACATTTCATCGCTCCAGTCTGCGGGGCCAGAGAGCGGCTGGCAAGTCCCAAGGGACGTGGACAGCCCGCGGGCGCAGAACAAAACCCTTCGTTTTCTTTATTTGCTTGGTGTACAGAAGTTGCATGCACGTGATTCTCAGGAGAGGTGACGAACCAAACCGCCCTGCTCAAACCCGCATGAAATCGACTCGAGCGTACTTGCTCCTGTTTGCCGCCGCGCTGTCGAGCGGCTTGGCCCTGAACGCTCAGGACCTCGCCCCGGCCCCAGCCGCCCGCGCGCCGCGCCCCTATCCCGAGCGTCTCCAATGGTGGGGTCAGGCTCGCTTCGGCCTGTTTATCCACTGGGGACCCATCAGCCTCAAGGGCGCCGAGATCAGTTGGTCGCGCGCCAACACCAACCCCAAGTGTCCGAACCACGGCCCAATCCCCGCGGCGGTCTATGACAGCCTCTACCAGCAGTTCAATCCGACCCACTTCAACGCCAGGGAATGGGTGGGCCTGGCCAAGGCGGCGGGCGTCCATTACATGGTGCTCACGGCCAAGCATTGCGACGGGTTCCTGCTCTGGGACTCGAAGGTGTCCGATTACAACATCATGCACACGCCGTTCAAACGCGATGTGTGCGCCGAACTGGCCGCCGCCGCCCGGGAGCAGGACATGAGAATCGGCTGGTACTTCTCGCCTATGGATTGGCGCGACCCCGACTGCCGTTCCCGGGACAACGGCCGTTTCGTAGCGAAAATGCAGGCCGAACTGCGCGAGTTGCTCAGCCGCTACGGCAAGATCGATTCGCTCTGGTTCGACTGTGATGGCGGCGAGACGCCCTGGGACCAGGAGCGGACCTACGACCTGGTCAGGGAACTCCAGCCTCAAATCCTCATCAACAACCGTTTGGACATGGGGCCCGGCCAGGACCCCGGCTCCGCCCGCAGCCTCGGCCCGCACGCGGATTACTTCACTCCGGAACAGTCCATCGGCGGTTTTGAAGACCAGTATCCCTGGGAATCGTGCATGACCCTTTCGCGCCGGGGGCAATGGGCCTGGGGCGGCCGGGAAGATGGCGTCAAATCATACGCCGATTGCATGGAGATGCTCGTCCGCTGCGCCGGCGGCGATGGCAACTTGCTGCTCAACGCGGGACCGATGCCGACGGGGGACATCGCCCCGGAGCAGGCGAATCGGTTGAAGGAGATAGGCGCCTGGCTGGCCAAATACGGCCAGAGCGTCTGCGGCACGCGCGGCGGACCCTTCAAGCCGGGCGACTACGGCGCCTCGACTCGCAGGGGCAACACCCTCTACCTCCATCTTTGCGACTGGAGCGAGGACGTGCTGAAACTCCCGGCGATTCCGCTGAAGATCACCCGCAGCCGCCTGCTCAGTGGCGGAAGGGTCGACGTTCGCCAGGCCGGGACGAGCCTTGAAATCTCCGTTCCCGAGAGCGACCGCCAGCCAATTGACACGGTCGTGGCGCTCGACCTGGACGGCAATGCCCTGGACCTCCCAGCCATGGATGTGCCTTCACCGGTTTCGCTGGCCGCCAAAGCCAGGGCCACCGCCTCGAACGTCTTTCAAAACCAGCCTGCCTACGGGCCGGACAAAGCCGTGGATGGCCGGAGCGACACCCGCTGGGCAACCGACTCCGGAGTCAAATCCGCGTGGCTGGAGGTTGATCTCGGCCAGCCGGTCACATTCAGCCGCGCCGCCATCAAACAGGCCTTTCCGGAACTCAAACGCGTCCGCAAGTTCGCCATCGAATACTTCCAGGACGGCCAATGGAAACCCTGTTACCGGGGCGAGGACCTCGGCGCCAAACTCAACGCCCGCTTCCCTCCTGTCACCGCCCGGCGTGCGCGCCTCAACGTCATCGAATCCACCGACGGCCCGACCATCTGGGAATTTCAACTTTTCAAGTAAGCCGGATTTTCGGTAGCTGTCACCGGTGGCGGGCGGGTCGAGCCGAGGCAGGCAGGGCGCGCCCTGCCCGCCCCCGCTGAGGCCGTACAAGTCTTCGATCTTTTCGCTTTGTTAAGCGCCTTTGCGAGGTATATTTATATTGATTTTGGAAGGGCGGGGGATCGCTCCCGGCTCGAGCCGGGGGAGGAAAGTCCGAGCACCATAGGGCGCGATGCCGCGTAACCCACGGGGGCCTTCGCAAGGAGGCTGGCCTGGGGGATACACGCGGGAGCCAGTGCCCAAAGGCGTTGGCGACGGAAAGTGCCACAGAAAACAAACCGCCCAGCCCTTCCTGAAGCCGTCGGCAGAGCAGAGCGGCAGCGCAGACTGCGGGCCAGTGCCCGCGGTGCTTGGCGTTCGTCTGTTCCGATTGCTTTCAGGAGGGGTTGGGTAAGGGTGAAATGGCGGGGTAAGAGCCCACCGCTCCAAGCGCAAGCGCGGAGGCACGGAAAACCCCATCGGGTGCAAGGCCAAATAGGGGATAGCGGAGCGGCCCGCTCCAGCCCCGCTTCTTTCTGCAAAGAGCGGGGCAAGTCCCGGGTATCGGCTGCTGAGACAAATGATCCTCTCCTCCGCTCTTTCTGAAAGAGCGGGGCAGACAGAACTCGGCTTACAGCCCTTCCAAAATCAGTTTTGAACGGCCTCCAGGGCTGCCGAGGGGCTGAGGTTGCCATTGCGATCCACGGCGGAAACGGCCACTACCTCCGGGACTGCTCCGTGCCAGGCGTGGCTGGCGGTGTTTCCGGGCAGGATTTCGGTTCTCCAGTGGCCGGCAGCGCGGGTCTGAAGCAACCAGTGCGAGACCGGCCCCGGCGTGCCGGCACTCCAACTTACTTGAAGGCGGTCCGGGGCCTGGGTGGGTGCGGCGGCCAGCGCCGGTTTTGTCGGGCGCGCGCGTCCCAGCCAGGGTGTGGCCGGCACCAGCGCCGGCTCGGTATAGACAGCGCGTTGGAGGGCCTCGGCCAGGCCGCTATTTGGCATGAGGCACTTCAAGCCCCAATGGACGTGGCCCGCGACACCGGGTTGGCTGCGCGCAAGGCGGATTTGGTTGAGGATTTCCTCCGGCTTCCACCGGCTCTCGACGTTGCCTGAATTCATGCCCGGAGCCAGGAGCCGTTCTTTGGGGTTCTGCTGGGTCCACCACTTGAGCAGGGCAGGGAAGCTTTGCTGGGGCGGCTCGATGGCCCAGTAAAGCTGGGGCACAAAGTAATCAACCCAGCCCCTGGCCAGCCATTTGCGCGAGTCGGCATAGAGTTTGGCGTAGGCGTCGAACCCCTCGATTCTGGATGGAAAACCCGGGCGCCAGATGCCAAAGGGGCTGATGCCGAATTTGACCCAGGGCTTCTCCCCTTTGATTGCGCCGTACACCCGCTGGATGAACCCATCGACATTCTCACGCCGCCAATCCTCGCGGCTCAACTTGCGTTTGGCCCCAAAGCGCCGCCAGCTCTGTTCATCGGGGAAATCCAGTTCTTTGCCCGAGGCATCGTGCTCGGCGTAGGGGTAAAAGTAGTCGTCGAAATGAACGCCGTCGATGTCGTAGCGCTTGACGACGTCCAGAATGACCTTCAGCGAATAGTCCTGGACCTCCTTCTCTCCGGGGTCCAGCCAGAGGTAGCTGCCGTATTGGCGGACAAGCTCGGGCCGGGTCTTGCTGATGTGCGACGGGGCAGGGGGGGATTTGGCGGAGAGATGGCGGGCGCGGTAAGGGTTAAACCAGGCATGCAATTCCAGGCCCCGTTTGTGCGCCTCCGCGACCGCAAAGGACAGCGGGTCGTAGTAGGGGTCCGGCGCCTTGCCCATTGCCCCGGTGAGGTACTCCGACCACGGCTCGAATTTCGAGGCATAGAGCGCGTCGCAGGCGGGCCGGACCTGGAAGATGAGGGCGTTGAGTTTCAGTTGGGCGGCGCGATCCAGGATGGCCAGCAGTTCGGCCTTCTGCTCGGCCGTGGTCAGGTCCTTTCTCGACGGCCAATTGATGTTGCCCACCGTTGCCACCCAGGCCGCGCGAAACTCGCGCAACGGTTTGGGCGGCGTGACCGAGCAAGGCTGATAGATGGCGCCACAGACCCCCGCCGCCGATGAAACGCCCAGCATAGCCAAGGAGACCAGCAAACTCCGAGTCGTGCAAGTTCCCCTCCGCTCATTGTTCCCGGTTCGCATAAAGTCGTTTGGCGCAGCGCCCTTGTTCAGGCGCGACTTCAATTGTATGAATTCGAGACGGCCAGGGAAAGGCCAAACATCTCAGGGGCAGACCGCCTGCAACACTTCGACGCCATGGACGCCGCCGTAATAGTCGCCGGCCTCGCCAAGGCTTGAGTTCCATCCAGTCGACCCCCGGGGCCGCCCCGGCGCGGCAGCCCTGGGCTTCGTGACAACCCCGCCGGCCGGGGCATGACTGGGCTACCCTCTGCCCGTGTGGCGGCGCAGCAACAGCCACAGCGCCACCCCCAAGGCCGCAAGAGCGGAGGTCGAGGGCTCCGGGGTCAGCACCGGAAACCCCATGACCAGGTCCTCGGTCCAGCCGCTCAGAGGCGGCGGGCCCAGCGGCGGGCTCGCGGTGTAATCAGCCGTCGGATTCATGAACGCGATAACGCCAAGGGCCGTCGCACCAGCGGGCGTCGCGCTATTCCATACAGCGAGGGCGATGACCACCCTGGCGCCCGCCGGGGTCACGTCCGGCATGTCGAGTTCGCCCAGTTGGACAATGCCGGGCGTCGAGGCCATGTTTTGATCCTCGAACGTCGCCTCCAGGCTAAAGCCGGCGGCCCCCAGGCCCGAGAGGGCCGCTAAGGGATTCGGTTCCTCGCTTATCCACGGCGGAACGGCGGGGGCGTTGAACATCCAGACCTCGACGCCGTAAGGGCCGCCGTAATAATTGCCCGGGTACACAAAGCATACCCTCCCGGTGGACAGGCTGTTGTCGACTTCGATGGAGCCTTGGGCGCGTGCTCCCAGCGCAGGTCCGAAGGCGGCCAGGGCCGCCGTAGCCAGGACCAAGACGGCGCGGGCGCTTGAGCGCGCGACGGCCGCCGTGGTGTTGAGCCGCTCCGGCGCCTTGCGGCGGGAGGGCGTCCGCGCCAACCATGCCCAGCCGGGAGCCGGCCAGGGAGGATTCAACGCGTCTCTTGCCTTGTTTCCTGTCTTCATAGTAAGGGGTCTTTCTCGGTGCGGTTGCTATGTTGCGGCGGCGCCAGACTCTTATCGGAGCCTTCTTACTGCACCGTCTGCCAGGTCATCTGGTAATTGCTAGGGTTCGTTTCATTTGTTGACTAATTTGTTCCGTGGCGGACGCCCAACCCTGAGAAGGCCCTGGAAGGGGTGCGTAGTCGAGGCTGGTGGTGAACGGACCGCCTCTCCCCATTGGCATGTTTTCATTCAACCGCCACCAAGGTCCGTCACTCCCAGCGCGCACTCGCGGAGCTTTTCAAATCTCTGAGCACCCGCCTGATGGCATTGAGCCGACAAGGCGAGGACATCGAACTTTCAGCAAGCTGTCCGCGTTTTGTCAAGAACAAGATAAGGTCTTTTTTCGCGCTAGACCGCCGGGCGGGGGCGGGCATGGCGCGTCGCTCCGTGCGCGTCGGCTGCTTTCAGGCCGCAACGGCGCGCACGGAGCGGCGCCTCCTCCGGTCGCCCCGGCTGAAAGGCCGGGGCGCGGGTTCAGAGGAAAGCCACGAGCCGCCGATAGCCGATAGCCAAGAGCCGCGCGGAGGACCTCATCAGGGCCGGACTGCGCGGCACGGGCGGCGGATGTCAAGTCAGGCTGGTTTGGCTTGAGGGCTGGGCGGTTGGCTGGCGGGGCGCGGGCGTTTGGCGCGCGGCTTGGCTGCGCGGGCTTCCTGCGCTGCGGCATGTTCCCGCTCGGCGATGGTGTCCTCGAGGCGTTCCTTTTCGCGAACCAGCTCTTCCAACGTCATCGTCTGGTAGTCGCTGCCTTCGGCGCCGGGCAGGGCAATTCCCTGTTGGCGAAGCCATTCGTCCACCCGCTTTTGGTTCTTTTTATAGAAGTAAAAGCCGGCGGCGGCCACTCCCAGGCCGACGACAAAGCCGGTGACATGCTGAGAACTAATCTGTGGAGCAATGGGCATAATCTGCGGTCCTCTCTAACCTTCCCTCAGGTGAGCCGCTCGGCGTTGGGAAGGGAACGCCGAGCGGAATGGGTGTAACGAATGCGCAAGGGGATGCCTTGGGCGAAGCCCCCAATGCCCTCGAGCACCTGGTTGTGAACTTGGGCGACGTGCTTGATGCCATCGATCAGGCTGGGATGCGGGGCGGGACCGGTTCCCGTCAAGGCCTGCATCACCATGGCCGGGATCAAGCCAAAAAAAGCCATCTTGTCTCGCGGGGCGCGTTCCGGAACAACGAGGACCTCGACCTGGCGCTGGTTGCCTCTCCGGGCGATCTCAGTCGGACGCACTTCGACGCCGGCAGCGGGCAGGCGCGTGAGATGCCTGCCGAAGGTCGCAATCCAGGTAAACAAGGCGGCGGGCAGGGCATTGCCGCGCAGCATGGCGGTCAAGAGATAGGTGACCATGAGGACTTCCGGATCGAAGTTGCCCCTGCGGCGATACTCCAGCCAGCCGTGCTCGAGGACGGAGCCGGCGGTGGCCAGGCTGGCCAGCCAGTCCAGGGCGGGGACGAAGACCCGGTAGGGACGCGGCACGCGCGCCGCCAGCGCGGCCAGCACGCACACGCCTGCGTAAAAACCGCTGTCCGTAACCTCGCGCGCCCGAGGGCGGGAGAGGACGCGGACCGCCAGATGTTGTTCCAACGAAAGGGCGATTGCCACGCGGACCACAATCTCTTCCGCCGATACCACCCCCGGCTCGTAGAGCACCAGCAGGGAAGAGGTAATGGCCGCGTATCGGGACTGGGTCACCCCGGGATGTTCCAGAAGCATCCGGTGCAGTTGAGGCAGGTCCCTCACGCCGTGCGAGAGCCGCAGGCGGAGGCGGCCAGGCAGTTCGTGTTCGATCGTCACGCTCGGAGTTCCCGGGGTGTTCATCGGCTTCGCTCCATATCATGCAGCAAGAGGCGCAGGGAATTCAAGACGACCAGGACGGTTGTGGCGTTATGGATGGCCGCGCCCCAAACCACGGGCAGCTTGCCCAGGGCGGCCAGGACCAGGGCGGTGGTGTTCACGCCGATGGAGGCCGCGAAGTTCTGTTTGACAATGCCCATCGTCTTTTGCGAGAGGCGAATGACGCTCGGAATCATGAGCGGGTCGTCGCTGGCGATGGTAATGTCAGCGGCTTCCATGGCAATGTCCGTCCGGGTGGACCCCATGGCAATGCCCACGTCCGCGCAGGCCAGGGCGGGAGCGTCGTTGATGCCATCGCCCACCATCACGACGCGAGGGCCTCTCTGCCGCAACCGGAGGACGATGTCAGACTTTTCCTCGGGCAACACCTCCGCATGATAACGGTCCATCGCCATCCGCGTGGCGACCAGCTCGGCGTGTTGCCGGATGTCGCCGGTGAGCAGGATGACATCGTCCATGCCCAGGGTGCGCAGGCGATTGAGTGATTTCTTCATGTCCTCCCGCAAGGTATCCTGAATTCCCACCAGGCCAAGCAGTTTGCGGTCGCGGGCCACATAGACGAGTTGCTCTCCGCGTTGAACCAGGCGCCGGGTGGGCTCCTGGGCGCGGGCCAGGTCAATGCCGCGCTCGCACATGAAAGGGCGGCTGCCAACGCTGACCACGCGCCCCGCCACGGTCGTCTGCACGCCGCGTCCGACGAAGACCTGGGTTTGCCCGTGCGCGGGAATCGGCCAACCGCTGCGCCGGGTCTTGTCCATAAAGGCAATGGCGACGGGGTGGGTGGAGGTTTCTTCCGCCGCCGCGGCCAGTTCAAGAAGCTGGCGCTCGCTCACCCCGGGGGCGAGGGAGCAGACCGAGGTCACCTGCGGACGGCCCTCCGTGACCGTGCCCGTTTTGTCCAGGACGATCGTATCCGCCTCTGCCAAGGCCTCCAGGTAATTGCTGCCCTTGATAAGCACGCCATTGCGGGCGGCCGTGGCGATGGCGGCGGAAAGGGCCGTGGCCGTGGAGAGGCGCACCCCGCAGGAGTAGTCAATCACCAGCATGTTCAGGGCGCGTTCCGCGTTGTGGGTCGCGGCATAGACCAGTCCGGAAAGGCCGAAGTTGACGGGGATGAAACGGGCGGAGAAGCGATCGGCAAAGGCCTGAATGCGGGCCTTGTGGCCAACGGCCTCCTCGACCAGGTGAACGATGCGCGCCATTGCCGTCTGATCGCCGATCTTCTCAGCCCGAATCGTCAGGCGCCCTGTCTTGACGACCGTTCCGGCGAAGACCCGGTCGCGCCGTTGTTTGCGCATGGGCATGAATTCACCCGTGATGGAAGCTTGATCCACGGCCGCCTCGCCCCCCTCCACCATCCCGTCCACGCCGATCTTCTCGCCGGTTTTGACCACCACGCGGTCGTGGACGCGCAGTTGCGCAACGGGAATGCGCGCCTCACGGCCATCCGGCTCAAGCCGCCAAACCCAATCCTCGCCCGTGGAGAGCATGTTGCGAATCGCCCGGCGCGTGCGCTCCATGGTATAGGTGGTCAGCAGCTCAGCCAGGTCGGCAAGGCCGATGACCGTCAAGGCCGCGCGGTCCCGGCCGGTCAGCAGGCTGGAGAGAATTGCGGTGGAACTCAGGGTGTCGGCGTTGGGCCGGCCGCTTCGCACAAGAGAGAGCCAGCCGCTGCTGAAGATGGGCCAGGCCAGGGACAAGCTGGTCAGCGCGGGCAGGGTCATGAAACGGCTGAAGAACGTGGCAGGCGGCTCCGTTTTGGAGAAGGCGCTGAACGTCAAGGCGGCGGCGCTGACCACAACCCGGCCCACGATTTCCGGAATGGATTCCTGCTGCAGCCGCCGTTCCTGGACCGTGCTCTGGGCGGCCTCTTGGGAACGTTCCGCTTTGAAGGCGGTCAAGGCGTGGTCTTTCATGCGGGATTGCACCGCCTCGAGCACCGTGTGAGCGGAGGCCCGCGCCGGGTCGTACAGGACCAGCATGTTCTCCGAAAGGGCGCTCAAGCTCACCGAGCGGACCACGGGCAGGGCGCGCAACTGCGAGCCGATTTCTTCCGTTCTCTCGGCCAGATGCCGCAAGCCCGGGCAATGAATCCGCACTCGCCCCGGCAGCTCGTGCAGGATTCGGCAGGTCCTGTTTTTGTCCCGTCTAAGACCAGACATGGGCGGGAATTTCAAGGTCCTTCTTTAGCGCCAGGCGCGGGCCTGTCGCCAGGCCGACCTCATGCGCCAATCGCTTGAGCACCTCCGGGCGACGCTCCTGGGGCACGGCCCTGAATTGGTTCCAATGCCGGAGCACCAAGCCGGTGATTGCCTGTAAAAAGCCCAGCAGTTGGGCTTCGGTCAACTCGTCTTCGGAATAGCCAATGAGGACACTGCCCGTGGCGGGGTTCACATCGATCTGTTGGATTCGGTTGGGGCCAAGCCGCAGGTCGCGCCACGAAAAGGCAGCCGAGTGCGGTCCCAGTGCCAATCGTCTCAGCGCCGGGATGCGCAGGCGCAACCGTCCAGGCAGGCGATGGACCACCCGAGGACGCAGCAGCCACCCCCCCACCGAGCCAATCAGAGTGTTCCCTTTCATCGGTCTTTCCACAGGGGCGGGAACAGTTCGCGATAGGCCCACCACAGGAGCGGCCAGCCGAGCATCTTCCCGGCGGCGATATTGCGGACGCCCAGGATGACCAGCAGGAGCGGCATGGCCGTATAGAAGTCAATCATGCCGCCGGTCCGTTCGTACACGGCCCGGTTCAACGCCTCCCCGGTTTGCTGGACCTCGCGTCCAACCCAGGGGCGGGGCGGGCGTTCGATCTGCCGCTCCAGCCCGAGAAGGCGGATTATGGCCGCCAGGAGCAGTTCCGGTTTGAGCTGATCGTCGGCAAATCTCAGGCAGATGCTGCCGGAAACGCTATTGACCTCGACGTCTATGACCCCGCTCAGACCGCCCAGGCGCTTCTTCAATTCCAGCGCCTCGGTTTGCCTCCCCAGCAGGCGGGGGGTGCGAAATCGAACCCGCCCAGGCAGCAGGTGGACAGTTTCAATTACCCCCGGAAAGCTGGGCAGTCGTCGGAGGTTGCCTCGTTTTTTCCTGCCTAACAAACTCGCCACAATAAATCCCGTAATGAGATGCATAGTCGCTCGGTTCAGAACGCACTCCGCCGAACCCTGCGCGGCCAACGCGCGGGGAACACGCCAGGCAGAGGAGCCGATACCCCGGCGGTTGTGCCCGACCCCAAACTGTTTCTCATCCCGGCCCCAGCGTCAAGCTTCGAGTTGACCCAAGGGGGCGGAGGCGGGGCTGCTCGGGGTTCACCTTTCCAGGACCGATGCCTTCATCGCAAGCCACCAGGGCAGGATGATCAGCCCCGCGAACACCAGGCCGCAAAGGAGATTGCACCCCGCTCGCCGCGGGAGGCCCGGGACCAGCGCCAGGGGTGCTCCCAGCAGCAGCCCGCCAAGGAAGCCGCCCAGGTGCGCGAGGATATCGGTTCCCGGGGACAGGCCCAGCAGCACAAAGAGCATCACGCCGGCGAGGAAGCCGCTGACAATCAGCCTCGGCGTCATCGCGTCGCGGGCGCGCAGAGACACTGACTGCGCGGCAAGCAGGCCGAGGCTCCCCAGGACCATCCCGGATGCGCCGAGGCTGCGGTAGGGTTCCGGGGCCAAAAGCCAGGCGCCGGCGTTGCCCGCCACACCGCTCAGATACGCCGCCAGCAGCCCCACCCCGCTGCCGTAGCGGCCCATCACCAGGCCCAACAACACAAAGCCCAGTGTCGCATTGGCGGCCAGGTGGCCCGGGTCGGCGTGGAGCCAGACCGCAGTGAACAGCCGCCACCATTGTCCCTGTGACACCAGCGCGCTCACCATCATGCCGGCCGGACGCAAGTCCGCGCGCCCCTGGCGCCAGAACAAGAAGAGGAGCAGCAGCACCCAGGCAAGGCTCAGCCAATCGAAGAGATAGCCCTGGGGCAAGACCGGGTGTTGCCAGGGCCAGCGCCGGTTTTCGAGCCGGTACTGCCTGATGGCGTCCAACGCCTCCTGTTCATCCTGGGCGTCCACTGTCAAGCCCCAGGGTTCCCCTCCTTCCGGTCCCTGGATCGTCGCCTCGATCCCCTGGCTCGCCAGGACCAGCCCCCAATCCATCGCTTGGCGCCGGGAATGCGCGGCAATTCTGGCGGTTTCAGGTTCCATCGTGCATTTGACTTGCGAGGTTAGTATCGGGAGTTGAAAAGTGCTACCCAAAACGTGGGCGACACGCTCGACAGGCCTGGCCGCGGGGCCTGTTTTCTTCGAACCTGGCGGCAAAAAGACGGTCAAAATATGTTAAGCAAATGCCAAAGCCGGTGAAGTCGCCGGCCTCGGTTCACTGCACATTGCTTTGGATGCAGGAACGGTTGCGAAGAAACCGCTTTTGCGCCGGGTTGTTTCTGTTACACTGGAGCCTCGATCCGATAGTGTTGGACCGGGGCCTTGATTCAGATGCGAGTTTTGAAAACTTAACGGACTTTATTTCATGCAGACCACTACGAGCATTCCTTCCCCACCCCGCGTCGAAACGGCCCATGACATTCTGCGCCAAGGGCGCCGCCGGCCGCTGGATTCGATCTTTTCACCCAAAGTTGTCGCTGTCATCGGGGCAACGGAGAACAAAGGCAGCGTCGGGCGGACCGTGTTTCAGAACATGGGCCGCGGCGGATTCGGCGGCACGGTTTATCCTGTCAACCCCAAGCGGTCGAGTGTGCTGTGCGTCAAGGCATACCCGAGCATCGCTGCGGTCCCCGAGAAGGTGGACCTGGCGGTCCTGACCACCCCGGCCGTGACGGCGCCAGGCATCATCCGGGAGTGCGCGGACGCGGGGGTGCCGGCGGCGGTCATCATTTCGGCCGGCTTTAAGGAGACCGGCCCGGCGGGGGTCGAGCTCGAGCAGAAGGTCATGGCGGAGGCCCGGCGAGGCAAGATGCGGCTGATTGGCCCGAACTGCCTGGGCGTGATGGTCCCGCACAACGGGTTGAACGCCACGTTTGCCACCACCATCGCCCTGCCTGGCAGCCTGGGTTTTATCAGCCAAAGCGGCGCCCTCTGCACGGCCATTCTGGACTGGTCCCTGCGGGAAAACGTCGGCTTCAGCTCCTTCATCTCGATCGGCTCGATGCTGGATGTCAACTGGGGCGACCTTATCTATTACCTGGGCGACGACCCGAACACCAAGAGCATCATCCTTTACATGGAATCCATCGGCGACGCCCGCGCGTTTCTTTCGGCCGCCCGCGAAGTCGCCCTGACCAAGCCCATTATCGTCATCAAAGTCGGCCGCACCGAGGCGGCCGCCAAGGCTGCCGCCTCCCATACCGGCTCGCTGACCGGCAGCGATGAAGTCTTCCAGGCCGCCTTCCGCCGGGTCGGCGTCCTGCGGGTCGAAACCATCGCCGAGCTGTTTCACATGGCCGAGGTTCTGGCCAAGCAACCCCGCCCCGCCGGCCCGCGGCTGACCATTGTCACCAACGCCGGCGGTCCCGGCGTGCTGGCCACGGACATGCTCATCGGCAGCGGAGGGCGCCTGGCCGAGCTGTCGGCCCAAACGATGGAGGAGTTCAACAAGCTGCTCCCGCCGGCCTGGAGCCATAACAACCCGATTGACATCCTGGGCGACGGGGGTCCTGATCGCTACGCCAAGGCGGTGCAAATCGCCGCCGCCGATCCCGGCAGCGACGGCATGCTGGTAATCCTCACCCCTCAGGCCATGACCGACCCTATCGGCACGGCCCAGCAGTTGAAGCCTTACGCCAAGATCCCGGGCAAGCCTCTGCTGGCGTGCTGGATGGGCGGCAGGGACGTCGAGCCGGGCGAAGACATCCTCAATGAATCGGGCATCCCGACGTTCAAGTATCCGGACACGGCGGCGCGCGCCTTCCAGTATATGTATCGGTACGCCTACAACCTGCGGGCGCTATACGAGACCCCCGCGCTGGTCGCCGATCAAAGCACCGACGCCGCCAGCCGCGCCAAGGCCGGGACCCTCATTCAGAATGTGCGCAAACAGGGCCGAACGATTCTCACCGAGTTCGAGTCCAAACAACTCCTGAGCGCCTACGGCATTCCGACCGTTGACACCCGCGTGGCCGCGACCGAGGCGGAGGCCGTCAAACTGGCCGAGGAGATCGGCTACCCGGTGGTCCTCAAACTCTATTCGGAAACGATCACGCACAAGACCGACGTCGGCGGGGTCCAGCTCAACCTTCGCAATGCGCTGGCGGTGCGCCGCGCCTGGAACGCCATCGCCTCCTCGGTCGAGAAACACGTCGGCAAAGAGCATTTTCTCGGCGTCACCGTGCAGCCGATGATCGACCTCAACGGCTACGAACTGATCATCGGCAGCAGCCCGGACGCGCAGTTCGGCCCGGTCCTCCTGTTCGGGACCGGCGGCCAGTTGGTGGAGGTTTTCAAGGACCGTTGCCTGGCCCTGCCGCCGCTCAACGCCACGCTGGCCCGGCGCATGATGGAACAGACCCTCATCTACCAGGCCCTCAAGGGTGTCCGTGGCCGCAAACCCGTCAACCTGGCCGCCCTGGAGGAACTGCTCGTGCGCTTCAGCCAACTGGTGGTCGAGCAACCGTGGATCGCGGAGATCGACATCAACCCGCTGCTGGCTTCCTCCGAACAACTCATCGCCCTGGACGCGCGCGTGGTCATCTATGGCAAGGACATGACCGAAGACAAACTGCCCGCTTCGGCCATCTGTCCCTACCCGACCCAATATGTCGGCCCCTGGACCTTGAAGAGCGGGACCAAGGTGGTCATCCGGCCTATCCGCCCGGAGGACGAGCCGGTGATGGTCAAGTTCCATGAAACCCTCTCCGAAGAGAGCGTCTATTACCGCTACTTCACCCAGCTCAAGCTGGACCAGCGCATCGCCCACGAGCGCCTGACCCGGATGTGCTTCAACGACTACGACCGGGAAATCCCGCTCGTAGCCGAGCGCAAAGACCCCAAGACCGGCGCATCGGAGATTCTCGGCGTAGGCCGGCTCAGCAAGCTGCGCGGCCTCAACGAGGCTGAGTTCGCCCTCATCATCAGCGACCACTGGCAGCGCCAGGGTCTGGGCACCGAACTGCTCAAGCGCCTGGTCCAAATCGGACGCCAGGAGGGACTCGAACGCATCCGCGCCACCATGCTCAAGGACAATCACGCCATGCAACGGGTCGCCAAACGTGTCGGCTTTACGCTCAACCGCGAGGCGGCCGACGCGGACTTCAGCGCCGAAATCTCTCTTCAACCCGAACCTGCAAAACAGTAACGTTCCACCTATTATGTCCGCCACGTCTGCAACCGTTTCCAAACCCATCTCCAATCCGGCGTCCGACGGCGTCGAGTTCAAAACCCTGGATGGCAACGAGGCCGTCGCCTACGTTGCCTATCGCTGCAATGAAGTGATGGGCATCTATCCCATTACGCCCTCTTCCAACATGGGTGAGTGGTGCGACCAGTGGGCCTCCGAAGGCGTGCGCAACCTCTGGGGGACCATCCCCCAGGTCGTCGAGATGCAAAGCGAAGGCGGCGCCGCCGGGGCAGTCCATGGGGCGCTCCAGACCGGGGCCTTGACCTGCACCTTCACGGCGTCCCAGGGCCTGCTGCTCAAGATCCCGAACATGTTCAAGATCGCCGGCGAACTCACCCCGGCCGTCTTCCACATCTCGGCCCGCACGCTTGCCACGCACTGCTTGTCGATCTTTGGCGACCATAGCGACGTCATGAGCGCGCGCTCGACCGGGTTCGCCATGCTCAGCTCCGCCAGCGTGCAGGAGGCGATGGACTTTGCGCTCATCGCCCAGGCGGCCACACTCGAATCCCGCATTCCCTTCCTCCACTTCTTCGACGGCTTCCGCACCTCGCACGAAGTCTCCAAGATTGCGATGGTCAGCGAAGAGACGATGCGCCGGATGATCAACGAGGAGTTCGTCATCGCCCACCGTCGGCGCGCAATGAATCCCGACCGGCCCGTCCTGCGCGGGACCGCCCAGAACCCCGACGTCTTCTTCCAGGCCCGGGAGTCCTGCAACCCCTTCTACGCCAAGTGCCCCGGCATCGTCGAGCAGGTCATGAATCGCTTTGCCGCCCTGACCGGCCGCCAATACCGGCCCTTCGAGTATGTCGGCCATCCCGACGCCCAACACGTGGTTATCCTGATGGGCTCGGGCTGTGAAACCGCGCACGAAACCGTCGAGTACCTCAACGAGCGCGGCGCCAGCCTCGGCGTCCTCAAGGTCCGCCTTTATCGCCCGTTCGATCCGCGCCGCCTCATCGAGGCCCTGCCGGCCGGCGTCAAGGCGGTCGCCGTCCTGGACCGCACCAAGGAACCCGGCGCCCAGGGGGAACCCCTTTACCTGGACGTGGTCGCGGCGCTCAACGAAGGCATCGCCGCCGGGTGGGGTCGCCTCCGCTCGATGCCCAAGGTCCTGTGCGGACGCTACGGCCTTTCTTCCAAGGAGTTCACGCCGGCCATGGTCAAGGCCGTGTTCGACAACCTCGCCGCCTCCACCCCGAAGAACCACTTCACGGTCGGCATCGAGGACGACGTCACCCAGGCCAGCCTTGTGTGCGACCCCGAGTTCTCGACCGAGTCCGACAAGGTCGTTCGCGCTCTGTTCTACGGCCTTGGTTCCGACGGCACCGTCGGGGCCAACAAGAACTCGATCAAGATCATTGGCGAAAACACCGACAACTACGCCCAGGGCTATTTCGTTTATGATTCCAAAAAGGCCGGGGCGGTCACCCTTTCCCACCTGCGGTTCGGTCCGACCCTCATTCGGTCCACCTACCTGGTGTCCCGCGCCAATTTCGTGGCCTGTCATCAGCCGGTCTTCCTTGACCGCTACGACATGCTCCAGGCCCTGAACCCGGGCGGCATATTCCTGCTCAATACCCGCTACGGGCGCGACGAGGTCTGGGACAACCTGCCTCGGCCCGTCCAGGAGGGCCTCATCAGGAAGAAGATCAAGTTCTACGTCATCGACGCCTTGAGCGTCGCCAAAGCCACGGGCATGGGGTCCCGCATCAACACCATCATGCAGACTTGTTTCTTTGCCCTGTCCGGCGTCCTGCCCCGCCAGGAGGCCATCGATCAAATCAAATACACCATCAAAAAAACTTATGGCCGCAAGGGCGAGGAAGTCGTCCGGAAAAACATTGCCGCCGTGGACCAGACGCTGGCCAACCTTTGCGAGGTCCCGGTTCCGGCCCAGGCGACCAGCACCCGCCAACTGCCCCCGCCCTTTGCGTCCGATGCTCCCAAAGACATCGCCGAGACCCTGGGCCTGATCTACGGCAACCGCGGCGAGGAGCTGCCCGTCAGCGCCTTCCGGCCCGACGGCACTTTTCCGACCGGCACCGCCCGTTACGAGAAACGGAACCTGGCGGTCGAAATCCCCGTCTGGGACTTGAAAACTTGCATCCAGTGCGGCAAGTGCGTGGCCATCTGCCCGCACGCCACGATACGGATGAAGGTGTACGACCCCGCCCGGCTCGAGGGCGCCCCGGCTACATTCAAGAGCACCGACGCCCGGGCCCCGGAATGGAAGGGGCTCAAGTGGACCCTCCAGGTCGCCCCGGAGGATTGCACCGGCTGCTGCCTGTGCGTGGAGGTCTGCCCGGCCAAGAACAAAACCGAGGTCAAGCTCAAGGCCATCAACATGCGCCCCCAGGACCCCTTGCGCCTGCCCGAACGCGACAACTTCAACTTCTTCCTGGCCCTGCCCGAGTTCGACCGGCGCAAGATCAAGATCACCCAACTCCGCCAACAGCAGGTCATGGAGCCGCTCTTCGAATTCAGCGGCGCCTGCGCCGGGTGCGGCGAAACCCCCTACCTCAAGCTGCTGACCCAGCTCTTCGGCGACCGCATCGTCGCCGCCAATGCCACCGGTTGCTCCTCGATCTACGGCGGCAACCTCCCCACCACGCCCTACGCCAAAAACAAGGACGGACGCGGCCCCACGTGGAACAACTCTCTCTTCGAGGACAACGCCGAGTTCGGCCTCGGTTTCCGCGTCTCGATTGACAAGCAGAAGGAGTTCGCGACCGAACTGCTCAAGAAGCTCGCACCCAAACTCGGCGACGACCTGGTCTCCGGCATCCTCACCGCCGTCCAGACTGACGAAGCCGGGATTTACGAACAGCGCGAACGCGTCGCAGCCCTCAAGCAAGAGCTCGCCGGCGACTCCTCCTCCGATGCCAGGATGCTCCTGGCCATTGCCGACAACCTCCTCCGCCGCAGCGTCTGGATTCTGGGCGGCGACGGCTGGGCTTATGACATCGGCTACGGCGGCCTGGACCATGTCCTGGCCAGCGGACGCGACGTCAACGTCCTGGTGATGGACACCGAGGTCTATTCCAACACGGGCGGACAGTGCTCGAAATCGACCCCGCGCGGCGCCGTCGCCAAGTTCGCCGCCGGCGGCAAAAGGCTCCGCAAGAAAGACATCGGCCTCATCGCCATGAGCTATGGCGACGTCTATGTCGCCAGCGTTGCCATGGGCGCCAAGGACGAGCAGGCCCTCAAGGCATTCATCGAGGCTGAATCCTACCCCGGTCCTTCTCTTATCGTGGCCTACAGCCACTGCATCGCCCACGGCATCGATGTCGACCGCGGCGTCGGCGCGCGCCAGCAGCGCCTGGCGGTCGACTCCGGCCAGTGGCTGCTCTATCGCTTCGACCCGCGGCGCGCCCAGCGGGGCGAGAACCCGCTCCAGGTCGATTCGCCCGCCGCCAAGGCTAAGGTCCAGGACTTCCTGCTCTCGGAAAACCGCTTCAAGATGCTGACCCAGACCATGCCGGAGGAAGCCAAGAAGCTCTTCGCCGAGGCCCAACAGGACGCCGACCGTCGCTGGCTCTACTACCAATACCTGGCCGGCCGCGACGTCAAGACCCCCGCCACAGCCTCGGCCAAACCCCAGGCCACTAACGAGCAACCCTAAGTTAAGTCCTTTAAGTCATATATACTGCTATGGACCTCTCCACCAACTACCTCGGGCTCAAACTGCGCACCCCGCTGGTCCCCTCGGCCTCGCCGCTCTCGCAAGAGATCGACACGATCAAAGCGATGGAAGATGCCGGCGCCTCCGCCGTCGTCCTTCACTCGCTCTTCGAGGAGCAACTGCGCCAGGACAGCGCGGAACTGGACCACACCCTGGAGCACGGCACCTATAGCTTCCCGGAGGCCCTCACCTATTTCCCGGAGCCTGCCTCATTCCGCCTGGGTCCCGAGGAATACCTCGAGCACATTGGCAAGGCCAAGAAAGCCGTCCGCATCCCCATCATCGCCAGTCTCAACGGCTCCTCGGTCGGCGGCTGGACCTCCTACGCCAAGGGCATTCAACAAGCCGGGGCTGACGCCCTGGAACTGAATATCTACTACATCCCCACGGACATGAACCTCTCCTCCGCCCAGGTCGAGCAGAACTACCTTGACATCCTCAAAGCGGTCAAATCGGCCGTAACCATCCCCGTGGCCGTCAAGCTCAGCCCCTTCTTCACCAACTTCGCCAACATGGCCAGGCGACTCGACCAGGCCGGCGCCAACGGCCTGGTCCTGTTTAACCGGTTCTACCAGCCGGACATCGACCTGGAGGCCCTCGAGGTCAAACCCAACATCCTCCTGAGCACCCCGATGGCCTTGCGCGTGCCCTTGCGCTGGATCGCCCTGCTCTACGGCAAGCTCCGTCCCAGCCTGGCCGCTACCAGCGGCATCCATCGCGCCACCGATGTCCTCAAGGTCCTCATGGCGGGCGCGGACGCCGCCATGCTCTGCTCCGCTCTCATCCGCCACGGCCCCCGCCAGATCGGCGTCGTCGAACGCGACCTCGTCGCCTGGATGGAAGAGCACGAATATCAATCGGTAGCCGAGCTCAAGGGCAGCCTCAGCCAGAAGAACTGTGCCGACCCGAGCGCCTTCGAGCGCGCCCAATACATGAAGGCCATCTCGCAATACGCGGCGGGAACCTGAGAGGCTTGGGGGCCGCGCAACGAAGCCCGCGGGCAAAAGAACCAGCCGGAAAATGCGAAGTCATTTTTGCGCGGTCCCTTAGTAGTTGCTTGCCCTCGTCAATGGACGGCGCATAATGCCGGACATGAAACGCTTTCCGGCTCTCTCGTTGTCCCTCCTTGCCGGGGCGGCACTCCTCCGGGTCCTTCCGCTGCCCGCCGCCGAAATCGGACCGGTACTGCTCCGCTACACCTTTAGCCCCGGGCAAACCAATGCCTATAGCTTGCAGATCGAAGCCCGGGGCGAAACCGGGCGCGAAGCGGTTGCCGGGACATTCCTCGTCAGTTCGCGCGCGGTGGCGACCAATCTCATCGGCCTCTCGTTCCGAGGCCAACTGCGGCCCAAGAGCATGGGCGGTATGCAGCCCATGATGGGTTTTCGGCCCGGACACCTGATGCCGCTCTCCGCTTTGGCCTACGGCCCGCAGAGCGAATCCCGGGAGTTGGTCATAGATGAACGAGGCGACATTGTCCAGCAAGCCGGCGACCCGGCGCTGCCGATTCCCCTCGGCCAACTGATGGCTTCTCTGGTCCAGCCACTGCCGGCGGAAGCCACCGCCGGCTGGGAAACCGAGCGGGACGTTTTCGTCACCGACGAGCCGCTGCTGCAAGGGCCGGCGGCCGCGTTCCTCAATGCGCAGGGTGGGTTTGGCTATGGCTACTTTCCCGGCCGCCCGCCGCAGGCCGTGCTGGCCGCGCGGCAAAAGAACCGAATCAACGTGTCGGAGGTGACACCGGCGACCATCACGTTGCAGCAGGTCCTGAGCCTCGACAGCCGGATGTTGACCGGCCTTGAACCGCGTGTCAGCGCCACGGGCGAAGGCCGGATCGTGCTCGATCGCGCCCTGGGTTTGCCGGAGCGGGTCGAGTTGGAGTGCAAAACCGTCGTGGCCACCGAAGACCTCAGCCGCCGGTCCGTTCTCACGCTGCGCTGGCAGTTGCTGGAAGGAGCTGAGCGCGACCTGGCGATGGCGCCGCCGCCGCCCCCGGCGCCCGAAACCAGCTTCACTCCGGAGGAAATGGCGCAGCTTCAAGACAAGTTGACGTCGGGCGACCCGGCTGGCCGGCAGGCCGCCGCGCGCGACTTGAGCGGCAGCCGGTTGGCGACTCCCAGCCTTGGACTGCTTTCCCTGATGGTCTCCCTCGCAAACGACCCGGACGATACCGTGCGCCACGCGGCCTTGACCGTCCTGGCCAACCACGGCGCCAAAGAGCATGCGCCACTGCTGATCAAGGCCCTGAATGACCCGGACCCCGGGGTGCGCGCGGCCATGGCCAAGGGGCTGGGCCGCCTCAAAGACCCCCGCGCGATCGAGGCCCTGGTTAATCTCCTGGCAACCGGCCAAGACGGCCAGCCCAACTATCGGCCGCCCCGCGAAAGCGCCGCCGTCGAGGCCCTGGCCCGCATCGGGGGAGCCGCCGAACCAGCCGTGTTGGCGTTGCTGAAGGAGAGGAACATCGAAACCCGCTGCCAAGTCTGCAACCTTCTCAAGCGCATCGGCACGAAAAAAAGCCTTGGCCCGCTCAAAGACCTGACACTCAGCTCGAGCAAAGAACTGAGCGAAGCCGCCGCCGAAGCCTGCCGCTCCATTCAGGCCAGGGAAACCAGCCAGTAGAAGCGTAGTGTGTCCAAAAGAGGGAAATTGCGGGTGAAAGCTGGACACCCGCGCCAGGGTGGGGGCAGCTATGGCTGGGTCGGCGTTTCCGGCCCGCAGTTTTGGACATCTGGAACCAGCCAGGGCGCCAAAGGCACAGTCCAATGCCTCTCGGGAATTCCAGACGTCAAAGCGTTGGGGCATGACATGTGCTATCCGATGCAGTCCAGAGAACTTGAGCAGAATCAATGCCTCCATGACCTCCGCGCTCGTCGTCATCCTCGGGATGACGGCCTGCCTCCTGCTCCAGCACCGCACTTTGGCGGGGCTGCGTTCGGACAACAAAGGGCTGCGGAGACAGTCCGAGCAGTTGGCGCGCCTCTGCGCGGATATCCGGGCGGCGCGGCCCCAGGCGTCTGCCTTGGGCCCAACCAACCTGGCCGAAGCGGTAGCCGTCGACTGTGCGGTGGATTGCGGACCGGTGAGCCATTGCGGCAGCGGCTTTCTTTTCGGTTTCAGCGACGACGGCCTCGATCCGCCCGACAGCGCTGTTGTCTCCCTTAAGATACGCCTGCATCGCACCAAGCTCAGCCTTGCCAAAGCACAGGCGGATCGAATGAGACGCCTGGGGTTTGAGCTTCAGGTCGTTCTGTCGGACGATTGGGGCTATGGGCAAGCGCATCCCGGGGACAACGGCGACTGGGCCCCGTGGGAGGAGTATGTCCGTCATCAAGTGGATATCGCCAGGGAGGCCGGACTGCACGTCCAATTCGATATCTGGAATGAACCGGATTACCGCCTGTTTTGGCAGCGAACCCCGGAGCAGTTCCTCGACACGTGGACCCGCGCTTACCATGCCATCCGCGCCGCCGAACCCTCGGCGGTCATAGTCGGTCCGAGCTGGTCCAACGTGCATCCGGGCCAGCCCCGCTTCGATGACTTCCTTCTCCACTGCAAAACCAACGGCGTGGTCCCGGACTACATCACCTGGCATTTCCCCAATGACACGGTCGCCGAGGTCCGATATTGCCGGGAGTTTTGTGCTCGCTGGGCAATCCCCATCAAGGGCATTATTGTCAACGAATACTGCCTCAAACAGGACCAATGCGCCGCCGCAACCGCATGGCACCTGGCCCAGTTGGAGCGCGCGCGGGTGGAGGGCGCCTGCCACGCCATCTGGGGAGACGAACGCAATCACAACCTGGATGGCATCCTGGTCGGAGGAGCGCCGCGCGGCCAATGGTGGGTTTACCAAAGGTACGCCCGGATCAGCGGCCGGCTTCTGGGTTCAACACCCAGCCCCAGCGCCGACCTCGCGGCAGTCGCCGACCCCAAGGCCAAGAAACTGCGGATGCTCCTTGGGAGGCGAGGCGACGTCGGCCTCCACCTCGAGGTCCGTCTGGACCACCTTGACGCCTTGCCCTTCCTGGCCAAACAGGAGAAAGTGCAGGTCCAGGTCGAGCAGATACCCGACAATGACGGGGCGGCCGTCACGAACCTGCCGACTGTCTCCGCGCAAACCGCAACCGTAGTCGGCGGCCGCGCCAACTTCGTCATCCCATGGCTCGCCCTGCGGGATGCCTACGCGGTCCAAATCTCTCCGGGGGGTTGAGCGACGTGCCCGAGGATAGAGCAACCGCTATGACTAGCATAAGCGCCGTCTCTCCAGCCGCCAGCCTGTTCCGGGCCGGCACGCAGGGCTGCTGGCAGCAACTCGCCAATGGCTTTGCGGCACTTCAAAGCGCGCTCCAGTCCGGCGACCTTTGGGCCGCCCAACAAGCCCTCGAGGCCTTGCAACAGAATGCCTTGCAGACTCCCGGCGCCGGCAGCACTTCCAGCCCGGATATCCGGGCCTCCAGCGCCTTTCAGGCCCTTCAAAACGCCCTCAGCACGGGGAATTTGTCAGCGGCTCAGCAGGCCTTCGCCACCCTGCAACTTGAAGGCGTCGCCTGAATGCGCTGCAGGCACTCGCCGCAGAGGCCGCGCAGCCAACCGGCGTCGAGGGGGCAAAGGGAGCGCCTTTCATTGGGGTGCAGGTTCCCGGGGTCGCGGCATTGCTTTCTGGCATGTGCGAGGATCTCATGGCCCTGGTGGCAGCAATGCTCCCAGCACAATTGCTTGCCCCAGCCAGGGCACTGCGGACAGAGCCTGTTATCGCATTGCTTGCACGTCTTGAGCGGTGTGCCCGGCGCCAAGGGGTGGCCGGCCGGGCAACCCTCGGGCGAGCAGTGGTCCGGGCACAGGCGCAGGGCGTAGCCGGGGTCTTGCGGGGCGACCGCCTTGAAACAAAAGCCCTCGGGCGTCTTGCCTTCGCAGACGGGCGCGTGGACTTCTGCCGTCCGGCGTCCGCTGCTGGAGAGCAGCGCAACGGCGGGCTCGCCGTAGAGCGTCAGGGCCAGCCCCAAAACCGTGCCGCCATCGGCCGGGTCGAGCCTGTGCTGACGCATCGAGATTCGCGCAAGGCGCAGCGATTCACCCACCGTGTGACCCGAGGCGAGCGCGCCGTAGAAACTGCCGAAGACGCCGCTGGTCTTCAAAGCGGGGATCTCGACCAGGGCGCCGATGTAGTGAGGAATTCCGACTCGTTTGGCGGCGTCGACCATCCCGTAGATGCGCTCGCTCCTGGGCCAGTCCTGTTCCCAACCGCGCGTGATGGCCGATTCACAGCTCAACGAGAAGACCAGCAGCGGCGGCACCTGTCCGGCAGCCAGCCCCTCGATCAACTGCCGCGCGCTGAACGTCGTGCCGTCCGACAGGACGCAGCCGCTCTGGTCCGGGTGGTCCTCGTCATACAGGTGGTGGGAGTAGAGGCTGATAATGTCGCGGGTCCGGAAGGCCTGCAGGACCTCGGCGGCGGTGAAGTTGCCTGTGAGGTCGAGCGCATCGAACCTGACCGCGCCGGATTTCCCGGAATTGACCCAACCTGAGTAGAAGTCCACGGCTTGCTCGGAGATGCGCTCGAGTTGGGCGGCGTCCAGTTCCGGCGGAGGAACCAGGAAGAAGCGGCCGGTAAAGGGAAGGCCGGCAGGCCGGCGAAACGAATGTGAGGCGGCGGCGATAGTGGAAAGCAACTCGCGCCCCAGCGCAAAACGGAACGCGAGGAAATCCCCGTCCAGCCACATCCAGTCGAAGGGAATGGCATTGAGCCGCGGGTCGAAGCAGAAAGTCAAGTGGCGGACCGTCGCGCCGTTTTGCAACAGGCGGACCAGTTCCTTCGGCACCAGCAGGCCCAGAAGCTGCGAGCCAAGCCGCTGCAGCTCACCGTAGAAGCCGGCGGCGGCTTGGAGGTTCACTTGCGGGCCCATGGCAGCGATAGCGCCGCGAACCGAGCGCAGAAGCCGGGCGGCCACCTCGAGCGCCGCGTCAAGCTCGCACAGCCTCGGGTGGGTCTGGAGGAACACCAACCGCCCGTCGTTTCGATGGAGGATGGGGGCCAGCCCGATGGCAGAATGGCCGCCTTGCGGCTCGATTGTATAATGCAGGATGAGCGTGTCCACGGGGCGATCACCCTCTCTTGGGCGCCTCCGGCTGGAGGTCGACTCCCACGACGATGGGGCCGGCGCCCGGCACGACTATCTCGAGCAGGCCGGCGGGGCTTCGTTGGAAATTGGC
>Ga0181524_10000228_pt1 | contig 68009 bp, 74 predicted proteins | sample PEATcosm2014_Bin_34_FD_119761 | JGI IMG/M metagenome (GOLD analysis project Ga0181524, IMG submission 119761) | Peatland microbial communities from MTU Mesocosm Facility, Houghton, MI, USA - PEATcosm2014_Bin05_60_metaG | ecosystem: Environmental > Terrestrial > Soil > Wetlands > Peat | place... | reverse complement strand
CAGCATCATCTTCCTGAGTCGGGTCACAGTAAACCTCCTTGTGACCCAAACCTTACACAACTGAAAGGCTGGAGGCGCCCACGCGGTAGCGTCCGCCGCGCTAGCGGCTTAGTTCAAACGCCGATCTCACCAGCGACGCGGGCCCGAAGTCCGCTTCTGGGAAGTCAGCCGTGGTCAGTTGACGGGTTACGAGCAACACGGAAATATACCCGGGAGCGCCGCGCGGAGCCGGCCCTGCTGGACCGACTGACCCACCATGTTCAGGCAATCGAATGCCAGATTTCTGGCTCCAGCGAACTGTGTTCCATCGCGAGCGCCTGAAACGCTGATAACACCGCGCTCTCTCGTTCAGACATCGGGGCCTCCAGCTTCAAAACCTGACCTGCGCCGCTCGGAACTCTACTTGCGAAGGTTCGCATGCATTCTGTTGATGCTCGCAAAAGCCTTACCATTGCCGGTTCTGGCTGATCTCAGGGTGCAATTGGAAAGGTGTATTAGCATGCAATGAGAGTGCATTAGGGCAGCTCGCTGCATGCGCTTGCTTGCAGAATGAAGCGTCTCGTTACGCCCCTCAGCCCAAGGCATGATCGACAAAGCCAGAAACTTTTCGCGAGCCATCTGCCGAAAGTCACCACTTCTGAGCCAACCTCAATTTCTACACGGAAACCCCGGAATATAGGGGTAAACGCTGAGAATATGGCCTGGGACAAAGCGAAACTGCAGGCATACTACTATTTGGGAAGTAAGTCTTTTCCAAGATGGGAAATAAGTGCGTTTTTTGATTGACCAACGCAGCTCTGGTTTATAATCTGTGTCCTCAATCAGCATGCACTTGCTTTGTCATCGGTAAGCGGCCGTCTAAAATACGGGATCTCTGCTACGGAGAAGCTTACTACCAGTGGTACTGAGCTTGGCGCCAAACGAGCTATGTAGCTCACGCTTGCGTCAGACCTTGAGTTCACAAATGCATTGCTGTCAATGAGGAAAGACCCCTTCTGTGGAAGGAATGGCGAAGCCTTGTCTCAGATACTGAATTACGACATCAGCTGGCGAGAGCCGGTCTGGGAACAAGACGTCGAGCGTAACTGGTACGCGGTGTACACCAGCCCATGCCATGAGAAACAGGTGGCCGAGCATCTGGCGATCCGGGAGATTGAGCATTATCTACCGCTTTACCAGCTCAGCCGTCGTTGGAAGGACGGCCGGAGGGTCACGTTACAGGCGCCATTGTTCCCCAGCTACCTTTTCGTGCACGCGGCACACCAGCATCGAGGGAAAATCCTGGGCGTTCCCGGAATCTTGTCGATTGTGGGCACAAGTCGAGGAGCGGTCTCATTGCCAACGGCGGAGATCGAGTCTCTGCGCAACGGCTTACATCTGCACAATGCCACGCCGCATCCGTTCCTGACCGTTGGTGAAAGAGCAAGAATCCGCAGTGGTTCCCTAGCGGGCATGGAAGGAATTGTTTTGCGTCACAAGAACAGTACGCGAATCGTGCTCACGCTCGAGTTGATCATGAAAAGCGTCGCAGTCGAGGTCGATGTTGCCGATCTCGAGCCTCTCCGGCCAACCATTTCTACGTACCTTAGCTGAACCCATCTCACCTCCCCCTGGAAATCCCAATGTCTAATCGACAAGCTGCCGGCACCCGGCAGCGGATTGTTGAGTCAGCTGCCAACCTGTTTTCGCAAGGCGGATACAAAGGCACCAGCACGCGTGACATTGCGCATGCTGCGAACATCAACGAAGCCACTATTTTCCGTCATTTCCCGCACAAGCGCGACCTCTACCTTGCGGTATTGGAGTCTGAACTACAAAGGGTGCGGCTGCGGGGCGATTTGCTGGCGGAGGTGGCTGACGCGCCCGATGCTCGCGCCGCCCTGGCGAATACCTACACGCTAATCAAGTCCGCGCTAGGGGAAGACCGCGGCCTTCTTCGACTGTTGCAGTTCAGTTCGCTGGAATTGGGAAAAGAGCTCGACCCGCTCCTGCGAAAGCATCTCCGTGAACTGGTCGAAGTGATTGCTGGATACCTGCAACCCTGGATCGATAATGGCCAGCTGCAGTGCGCCAACGCGAAGGTTGTTGTGCTGACGTTCGTTGCCATTGTGGTGAACTACAACTCGGTTTTCAGCGTGTTCTCGGACGTTATGCCCGGACTGGCGACGACGCTTGACGTGCACGCAGATGTGAGCAGAGCGATTGCACTGCAGTCTTAAGCGAATGCTAAGCGGCGGAGCCGGATTGAAGTGCGGCGAGCTTTGAAACTGCAGGGCGGTATTGCTGGGCTGCGGATTGCTCGTACCAGTCGCGGGCCTGAGTGAAATCACCGAGACCTTCGAACGCTGTTGCGACGATATATTGTGCCGGGGCGGAGCCAGCGAGGGCTTCGGAAGCAATTGCCCGCCAGTCTTCCATTGCAAAAGCAGGAGTCTTGCTTGCAAGAGACTGAAGCGCGTCTAGGATTAAACCCCTATGCGACATAGGGCCTCCCCCCCTAAATCTAGTGATATTTAAGCACGCTAAAATGTTGATTGCAATAGAAAAAAGGTCTCGTTACTCGTTACTTTAGTGATGCTGACCATTACTTCTTCAATGTCATATAACAGCAAGGCCCAGAGGACGTAGACCAGCTCTGCGCAGCTCAGGATGCTGTCCCTCGGGGCCTGCCTCGGGCTCAAAAGGCGACCGAAATGGCTGAAGCTCAAGCCGTGCTAACCGCTCTACCACGCAAGCTGGGAAGCCTGATTGGCCGGATACCGGAGTGGTTTTTCACTCGGACTATCCAGGTTCTGCTGGATGGATTCATCGCCGTGCTAGCGGTGTATTCGGCATACATGCTGAGGTTTGATGGCGATCTTAGCCAGGCCGCCAAATCGCACATGCTGATCTGGGTTCTATTGCTGCCAATACTTCGGCCGATGGCATTGCTCGCTTGCAATGGATACGACTCAACTTGGCGATTCTTTCAACTGCGCGACGCGGTGCGGCTGACTTTGCTCGCTTTGCCGGTAAGCATTGTCGTCGCGGTGGCAAGATGGCTGGCACCGCGGCCGCTCGGAATGCCGTATAGCGTTGTCATCCTGGAATTTGGTGCGTTCGTTGTGTTTGCCTCGGGATTACGCGTGACCCGGCGCATTACGTATCAGGCAAGCCGTCCGGCGGCACGGAAGGTGAACACTCTGCTGGTTGGCGACGATTTTTCGCTGGCGAGCGCCATCCGGCACGTTGAGCTGTTTGGCGACGTAAAGCTTGTAGGCCTGGTAACTGAAGACGAGGCGCTCCATGGACTGCGTGTCGGGGGCGTTCCCGTACTCGGGGCCCCCCAGTCTCTGCCCCGCTTGTTGGCAAGTCTCGGGGTCGAGTTGGTTATTGTTTCGGGTGCGGAGTCGTCCTCCATCGGAGAGATTGTGTCGAAGGCAACGGAGTTCGGGGCACAGGTTCGCATCCTCCCTACGGCACGGGATCTGATCGACGGCAGCGTTCGCGTGAGCCGGACGGTTGTGATCGATCAAGTTGCACATAAGGGATATGCCAAAGAGGCAGAGGCACACCCATCAGTAGTCAATTGCCTGCACCAGCGCACGGTACTGGTTACCGGCGCAGGGGGTTCCATCGGTTCTGAAATTGCCCGCCAGGTGGCAAAGCTGCCGATTGCGAAGCTTGTTGTCCTTGACCAGGATGAGAACTCCATCTTTGAGCTGACAGGGCAACTTCGCGATACCGGAAAAGAATTTGTGCCATTTGTCGGCGATATCCGGGACAAAGCAGCGTTGCGGATGGCATTCTCGGAACACCGCCCCGAGGTTGTCTTGCATGCGGCGGCATACAAACATGTCCCGGTGATGGAAAGCAACTGCTGCGAAGCGGTATTGAACAACATTTTTGGAACACGCCAGCTGGTAGACGCAGCCGTCGAGTTTGGGTGCGAGCGCTTTGTCATGATCTCCACCGATAAGGCCGTGCGCCCCACTAGCGTAATGGGAGCGACGAAGCGGGCGGCGGAGCTTCTGGTACAGCAACGCGCCGCGGAGAACTCGCACCACAGCACAAGTTTCTCCTGTGTCCGGTTTGGCAACGTGCTCGGCAGCAGAGGCAGTGTAGTGCCAATCTTCCTCAAGCAGATCGAGGCTGGGGGGCCGGTTACGATCACGCATGAAGAAATGACGCGTTACTTCATGACGATTCCGCAGGCGGTGCAGTTGGTGTTGCAGGCAGCAAGTCTGGCCTCCAGCGGAGACGTTTACATGCTGGACATGGGAGACCCGGTCAAGATCATCGATTTCGCCAAAGAACTGATCCAGCTCTCGGGGTTTCGTCCCGGCAAGGACATAGCAATCAAAGTTGTGGGAATGAGGCCTGGAGAGAAACTGCACGAGCAGCTCTGGCTGGAAGATTCCAAGATCACCGCGACTGATTTTCCTTATGTCTTCCGTGTCAAGGCGAGTCCTGTGCCGCTCGATTACCAGCAGAAACTCGAGCAGCTTGAGAGCTTGGCGGCTTCTCGCAGCAGTAACCAAATTGTCCAGCAGTATTTGCACGAGATGCCGATTAGCTATCGAACGGAACAAGCACTACGTGCTTCCGCCTCCGACTGATCGAGCCGGCGCTGTGAATCGGGTCATCGGCCGCTCCACAAATAATCCGAATCGTTCTTTCGCTTAGAGTTTCAGGAGATCCTGATGAATTGGTATTTGTACTCTCAGCTCCGGTTTCCGATATGGCTGCTGCTAGCTGCCATATTGGTTCTTGGCGTCGCAAACGCCCAGACGCGAATAAGTGGCCCCTTGCCGATAGTACCCCCAAGCCTCGAAGCATCGCGCCCAAGCGGAAATAGCCTGCCCGGTCCCAACAGTGACAGCATCATCAGCCCCGACGATGTGCTCGATATCTATATTCTGGACGTGCCAGAACTCTCGCGCCAATACCGCGTCAGTCCATCGGGTACGGTGCAAATGCCGCTGCTGGCGCACGCGCTGCCGGCTGCCGGCATGAAGCTCACCGCGTTTTCCGATGCGGTGGCGCAGGCGTTGCGCGAGAGCGAAGTGGTTTCGAACCCTCACATCACGGTGTCGATCTCGTCGTCGCGAATGAATTCGGTTGCCATCATGGGGTCGGTCAAGATGCCGCAAATCTATCCGGTGTTCGGCCGCACTACGCTGCTGGACGTGCTCTCCCAGGCGCAGGGGCTTACCGATGACGCCAGCCGTATCGCTGTGATTAGCCGGGGTGAGCTCGGCACCCAGACAGTTAAGGCCACGGAGAAAATCGAGACCGTCGATTTAACAAAGCTGCTGGAATCGGGCAATCCGGCGGACAACGTAGACATCTACCCGGGCGATCGGGTCACCGTGCCACGCGCTGGAATTGTCTACGTCACAGGGGCGGTGACCAAGCCCGGTGGATTTGTCATCAAGTCTACGGGCGAAGGTATGACTGTGTTGCAAGCTTTGGCCCTCGCTGAGAATGTGAAAAGCACCGCGATACGCAGTAAGGCGGTGGTGATCCGCGCGGATCCGAGCGCACCCAACGGTCGCAGGCAGATCCCAATGGACTTGAAGAAGATACTGGCCGGAAAGATGGAGGACCCTGTATTACAGGGGAACGACATTCTCTTTGTGCCCGATAGTACCGGCAAGAAGGCGTTCAGTCGCAGCATCGACGCCGCCGTGGCAGTGACCACCGGGATTATCATTTACGGCCGCGGATTTTAGTAGCTAAAGTCCCGGTGCTTCTGTGTCGCTGCGCTGGGTTTTGGTGGAATCAAGAATTGGGTATTCGTACTCCTGCCCGGAACTTTGACTCTTCCCCGAAATCACTTTTGACGTGGCCTTTTCGGCCCTCAGTTTGCAGTTACTGCTAGCTACAGAGAGATAGGTGCTTATCTTATGAATGGCAATGGACAAACGGAACGCCCAAACGGAAACGGTGCAACCGAACATCGCGAACTAGCCGCAACCGACCGCTCGGTGGGTATGGCGCCAATGCGGATGTTGCCCATCGAAGGGGAGTTCTCCGGGCGTTCCCAGTCCGACGATGTGTCACTAGCGGTTTACTGGAACACTTTGCAGAAACGCCGCTGGACGGTATTCACGGTCACGCTGGTGTTGACGACGTTGGCCGCTATTGTTTCGTTCCGGATGACGCCCATCTATAGGGCGGTCGCACGCGTCCAGGTCGAGGCCGAAACGCCACTCATCCAGTCTCTCAACGAGCTTCTGCAGAAACCGGAGGCGGATGAAGCTTTCCTGCAGACCCAGATCCAGATTCTGAAAAGTGAAAACCTGGCTTGGCGCACAATCGAGCAACTGAACCTTGCTCAACAATTCGTCAAACCGGAAGACTTGGCAAAAATCGACCCCGAAAAGCGCAAGGTCAAACTAATCGCGGTTTTCAAGAACGACTTGAGCATCGAACTGACGCCAAAGACACGTATGCTGGTGATTGGCTTTGAGAATCGCGATCCGCGACTGGCGGCCCAGGTGGCCACCACCCTGGTCGACAACTACATCGACTATAACTTCCGGAAAAAATATGACGCTACCCGCCAGGCATCCGGCTGGATGGAGCAGCAACTCGATGAGTTGAAAGCCAAGGTCGAAAAATCGCAGCAGGCGCTGGTGCAATACGAGCGCGAGTACCGAATCGTCAACATTAGCGATAAGCAGAACGTGGTGATGCAGATGCTTTCGGACCTCAGTAGGGATTTGACTGTGGCCGAAAGCGAAAGGATACAAAAAGAGGCCTTCTATCGCGAGGTGCTGGCGAACCGTGCACAGGTGGCCGCCCTGGCCCACAATGACTTGCTCCAGAGACTCGAGGAAAAGGCGGCCGAGCTACGCAATCAGTACACTGATACGGTTGCGCAATACGGCCCCAAGTACCCCAAAGCCGAGCGCTTGCAGCAGCAGATTGAAGAGAACCAGTCCCAGATCGAACGCGAACAGAACCGGGTGATCGAGCGCATCCGCCGAGATTACGATGCCGCCTGCAACCGGGAGAAGCTGGCAACGGCCGCTGTCACGGCGCAAAAGGAGGAGGTCGGGAAACTAAATCAATTGCTGGTTCAGCACAACATCCTCCAGCGAGAGTTCGAGGGCAACCAGCAGCTGTACCAGAGCCTACTTCAAAAGCTCAAGGACGCTACCGTCTCCGCCGGCCTGCGCTCCACCAACATACACATGGTGGACACGGCCTTGCCCCCGGTTACGCCGGTCCGGCCGAGAAAGCTGCTCAACATTGCCGTGGGTTTCTTGTCCGGCGTGATTCTGGGCATCCTAGGCGCGTTCGCGCAGGAAGGTATCGACCATTCGGTGAAGACGGCAGAGGAGGTAGAGACTCTATTGGGAGCGCCCGTATTGGCTGTGATCCCAATGGAGCGGACACAACTTTCGGCGCGGCGCACCAGGGCTTTTCAGCGGGGCTATGGCATGTCGGTATTTCTGCGCGCAACGAGTACAAGTGAGGACAAGGCGGCGTCTAACGGGCGAAGGGCCTTTGGCCTCACGGTCACCGAAAAGCCGCAGTCGCAGCTGGCGGAAGCCTACCGCACCCTACGTACCTCGATTCTGCTCTCCCTGGCGCCGAATGCTCCCAAGCTATTGTTGATCACCAGCACTCAGGCTGGCGAGGGCAAGACGGCTACGGCCCTGAATTTGGCCCAGGCACTGGCCCAACGAAAAGGGCCGGTGCTGATCATGGATTGCGACCTGCGCAAAGGCAGCATCGGCAAAATCCTCGGAGGCGACAACGAGAGGGGACTGAGTTCCTTCCTGACCGGAAACCATAATCTAATGGAAGTATTGCAGCGGTACGATCCACAGCCGAACCTGTGGGCACTTCCCTCCGGACCAGTGCCGCCCAACCCGGCGGAGTTGATCGGTTCGGATGCCATGGCTGCGCTGTTTCGCGAGCTGTCATCGCGTTTCGAGCACGTGATCATCGACTCGCCGCCAGTATTGCCGGTTACCGATGCCACCATTATATCCAGCTTGGCGGATGGGGTCGTGTTGGTCACCGAAAGCGGTGTTACCCCCCGGGGCGGGTTGATGCGCACCAGCAACATCCTGGAGAACGCTGGCGCCCGGATTTTGGGAGTGGTACTCAACAAGTTCGACCCACGCCAGCAAGGTTACGGCTACTATTATTACAGTCGTTATTACCATAAGTACTCGTATGGAAAGACAGAAATAACCGGATGAGCAGCAGCACGCTGACGCAGTAAAAAAGATCAAAGCCAGTTCTTCCCGGCCCTAAGGACTATTGAAAGCTATTGCCCTCAATTCGCGCACGCGTGCAGTGCTGTTCCTGCTGATCATCAGCGTGCCGGCGATTCTATTTGCCACCAAGACCATGCGCGTGGCGCTGGCCGAGACTTGGGGCGACTCGGGGGAACTCGACAAGGTTCGCCGCGCCGTTGCTCTCGATCCGGTTAACCCCAAGCTGCACTACATGCTCGGCGTGCTCTATCTTCTGGGGATAGAATCAACCGGCCCGGCACAGGCGGTCAGGGAAATGCGCCAGGCGACAGCCCTGAATCCTCGCGTGGCTCGGTACTGGTCCGGACTGGGACAGGCCTGCTTGGCCGCGGATGAGCCCGCCTGTGCCGACCAAGCGTACCAGCGCGCCGCTGAACTCGCGCCCAGCAATCCCCAATTCGCATGGGAAGCAGGCATGGCTGCCATGGTTACCGACGATCGCGGGGCCGCCGTTTCCCAGTTCCGAAGGTTCGTGCAACTGCAACCAACCCGTTCATGGGAAGCTTTCGAGATGATGCAGCGCGGCTTCGGCGGCCTCGACCTCGACGTCATCTGGAGCGATCTGCTACGCAATTCCAGCGGCATGACCCCAAAACTCGCATACTTGGATTTCGCCGCCGAGAACCACCGCTTTGATTTGGCTAACCGATATTGGGCAGAGATAACTTCGACCAACCCGAAGATCCACTTGGAGGCAGCCAAACCATACCTGGAGCGCCTACTGGCGAGCGGCCACTACGGAGAAGCTGCGAATGTCTGGCGTTATCTCATACGAACCGGTGAAGTGCCCAGCATCCCGGGGACTGATCAGAGCCGAGAGACTGGAAATGCTTCAACGGTTTTCAATGGCGGCTTCGAACAGGCGCCGCTTAACGCTGGCTTCGACTGGCACTACGGGAAGCAGTTATACCTCGATCTGGATTTTGCTGACGTCGAGGCCCATCGTGGATCGCGGGCGTTGCGCCTGGATTTTACACTCCCGAAGAATCTCGACTATGAACCGATCTACCAGTACGTTCTGGTTGTACCGGGCCAGAGTTATGTGCTGGCGGCGTTCGTGCGATCCGAGGCCATCACCTCCGATAGCGGTCCCCGCCTGCATGTGATAGACCCGAAATGCTCGGGCTGCCTGGATGTGGCCACCGACAGCGCAAATGGCACACAAGGTTGGCACGAAGTCTCCGTGCAGTTCACCGCCGGCCTGGAAACAGAAGCCGTGCGCATTTCGATCTGGCGTCCACACAGCCGCTCGTTCCCCATGGAAATCAGCGGCAAGGCTTGGTTCGACGACATCTCCTTACGTCCGTCGCAGGTTGCCCGCCCTGACTAGCGACACCCTGAACGAAATCGAAGGACCAGCGAATAGTAAGCAACTACTCACGACCTTCAACTCATGATATCTGCTACCCCAGTCCGTCTGTCCCCGACGAGCGCCAAGCTTCCGGAAGCTGAAAACCGGAAACCAGAAACTGAAAGCTTGTTCCACACCGTAGCTCGTGTGCTGTTGATCGCGATACTCATGGCAGCACCTCTAGCCCTTGGCGCCGTTCAATCCTGGGCGTGGGGCACGATGACCGGTATCGTGGGATGCGTTCTGCTGCTCTGGGCCGGAGGATGTGTGCACATCGGGGCCATCGAGGTTATGTGGTCGCCTTTTTATATCCCGGCGCTGGCGTTGCTGATTATGGCCCTGGTGCAGTTGCGCTTCGGACTCACCCTGGACCGTGTCGGCACTCGCGAGGCGATCCTCAAGCTGGTGACCTATCTCGCCATCTTCTTTCTCACCCAGCAGCTCTTCGCCCGCCGGTCGGAACGTGTATGGCGGATGGTCGCGGGGGCGGTGGCGCTTTATGCGTTCGTTATGGCGTTGTTCGCCATCATCCAGTTCTTTGCCAGTCCGGGCCTGTTATACGGGGTTATCAAACCCCGTTGGGGCGGAAGCGTGTTCGGGCCGTACGTCAATCACGCTGATTATGCGGGATTGATGGAAATGCTGATCCCATTGGTGGTCGCGTTTGCCATCAGCCTCCCCCAAAGGCATCCGGTGAAGCCCTTTCTGCTGTTTGCCGTCTTCATTTCTCTTGTATCTGTGCTGCTTTCTGGCTCGCGCGGTGGATTACTGGCTTTTCTGTTGGAGCTTGGCATCTTCATTGTTGTCGTGCTGTTTGCTACCGGACGACATAGCGGCCTAGTAGTCGTCGGACTCGGGATAGCGGTGCTTGCCATTTCTTTTTCTTTATGGCTCGATTCGGGGAGCGTGTCGAAGCGCTGGAAAGAGATGGCGTATGCTCCTGAGCTCGCGTTGGGGGAACGCAATAGAATAGCGATTGATTCGCTGCGCATGTCACGCGATCACTTCGCCTACGGCGTCGGAATAGGCGCGTTCGAAGTTGCTTACCCTGAATACCAGACGGTCATTACTGATTCGCTGATTGATTACGCTCACAACGATTATGCGCAGTTATTCGCGGAGACTGGCATTATGGGATGGGTTCTGGTGCCAGTTTCGATCGCTGCGTTCATCGCGCTGTCTTTCCGGCGATTGCAATCTCAGCTGAACCAGCAGATAAGGTGGCTCCAGATGGGAGCTGTCGTGGCAGTCTGCGGAATACTTATCCACAGCTTGTCGGATTTTAATTTGCATATTCCCGCAAATGCCGCGTGGTTTGCCGCTTGTTCTGGTCTCGCATTGGTTTCTACGACCTCAAATAGGAAGTGTAGCCCCCGTCTATAGGAATTGAAACGCAGCTTGCTAAGTTGTAACCCAGAACGACTCCAGAACCGTTCAGGTCGTGAGCAGCGCGTCAAGCCGTGAAGCTTCTCGAGTATGTCGGCCTTTTGAGTGTAGCTGCCAGCACGGCTGTGTCTCGAGTCCAAAGATGCCTCTGTTGGTGGCAGCACAAGACCTACTTCCGCCAGTGCTCACTTGGCCGCGGCAAATCTTGATTTTTACGTAAACGCTGTGCTGAACAGCCCACGGGAACCTTTATGTTGAATGGCCAGTCGATTCTGATTACCGGAGGAACGGGATCGTTCGGGCACCAGTATGTCCGCACGATCTTCCAGCGCTACAAACCTCATCGGGTCGTGGTTTTTTCACGCGATGAACTCAAGCAGTTTGAGATGCAGCACGAATTCAACTTCCCCGAGATGCGTTACTTCATCGGGGATGTCCGGGACTATGACCGTCTGCGCCAAGCGATGCGCGGAATCGATTACGTCATTCATGCCGCCGCCCTCAAACAGGTGCCGGCCGCCGAGTACAATCCGTTCGAGTGCATCAAGACTAACGTGCTTGGGGCGCAAAACGTGATCAATGCGGCGCTCGACAATGAGGTCGAGAAGGTCATTGCGCTTTCCACAGACAAAGCCGCCAATCCGATTAACCTCTACGGTGCCAGCAAGCTCGCATCCGACAAGCTGTTTGTCGCGGCCAACAATATGGCCGGCGCGCACAGAACGCGTTTTGCCGTAGCGCGCTACGGCAATGTGGTTGGATCGCGCGGTTCGGTTGTGCCGTTCTTCAAGAAGTTGCTTTCCGAAGGGGCCAAGGAACTTCCGGTGACCGACCCGCGGATGACGCGCTTCTGGATTATGTTGCAGCAGGGCGTGGATTTCGTGTTGAAGAGCTTTGTGCGCATGAAGGGTGGCGAGATCTTTGTCCCTAAGATCCCGTCCATGCGGATTCTGGACTTGGTCGAGGCGCTAGCGCCCGGCATTGGGGTGAAAACCGTTGGCATCCGGCCCGGCGAGAAACTGCACGAGACCATGGTACCTGCGGACGATTCACACAATACGCTCGAGTTCGACGACCACTACGTAATCCGTCCCAGCATCATGTTCTACACGCCCGTCGATTTCATCCGTAATGCGCTTGGAGAAGTTGGCGTTACCGTCGACCAGGGGTTTGCCTACTGCTCGGGAACCAATCCCCACTTCCTCTCGGTGGAGGAGCTTCGGGCCATCGATCAGCCTGAAGTCGATCAAAAAGCCTGTGCCTTTCATGCATAAGCAGATTCCTTATGGTCACCAGGACATCAGCCCGGAAGACATCAGTGCCGTAGTGGAGGTGCTTCAGTCCGACTGGCTGACACAGGGCCCCGCGATTGAGCGGTTCGAGGGGGCGGTTGCCGCCTACTGCGGTGCGAACTATGCTGTGGCAACCTGTAACGCTACGGCGGCACTGCACTTGGCGTGCATGGCAGTGGACCTCGGTCCTGGGGATTGGTTATGGACGTCCCCGAATACCTTTGTTGCCTCCGCAAATTGTGGCCTGTACTGCGGTGCGCAGGTGGACTTCGTGGACATTGACCCGAAGACCTACAACCTCTCCGTCGAGGTTCTGGTCCGAAAACTGGAGAGGGCCAAAACGGAAGGCAAGTTGCCGAAAGTCGTGGTTCCGGTGGACTTTTCCGGGCAATCGTGCGACATGCGTGGAATTGCCGAGCTGAGTAAACGGTATGGCTTTCGGGTGGTCGAGGACGCTTCGCACGCCATCGGCGCGGACTATTTGAATGGGAAGGTGGGTGGGTGCCGTTTCGCGGATATTACCGTCTTCAGTTTTCATCCGGTGAAGATCATTACCACGGGCGAAGGCGGCATCGCTCTGACGAATGATCCCGAATTGAGACGGCGCCTCGCCATGTTGCGCACCCACGGAATAACCCGAGATTCAGCGCTGATGCAAGGGGAAAGCGAAGGGCCGTGGTACTACCAGCAGGTTGCTCTCGGCTGTAACTATCGCATGACCGATATCCAAGCCGCGCTGGGGACGAGCCAACTGGCGCGGGTGGAGAAATTCGTGGAGCGACGACGCTATTTGTCGGCTCGTTACGATGGGTTGTTGTCCGGCCTGCCAGTAATCACCCCCTACCAGCATTCTGACGGTTGCTCCGCTAGGCATTTGTATGTCATTCGACTTGCCCCCACGTGCGTACGGTCGAGGCGCGAGGTTGTCGAGCTAATGCGAGCCGCCGGTGTGCAGGTAAATGTACATTACATTCCCGTACATCTGCATCCATACTATCGCCGAATGGGCTTCAACCCCGGCGATTTTCCCAACGCGGAAACCTATTACCGCTCAGCGATTAGCTTGCCGCTCCACTACGGCCTGAGAGAAGACGAGCAAGACTTCGTGGTCGATCAGCTCAAGTTCGTACTCTCCTGAGGAGGGTCGTTTAGGAAGTTGCGATCATCCAGGCAGGACTACCAACACTCGTTGCCCAAAACTTTTGCTTCCAATCGCCGGTTACCACAGTGTTGTGCTTGCGGTTTCTACGCTCCGCCAAAGGCGTCATTCCAGTGATCGTTGCCACTTTTTCGACAGACGCCTCCGACGAGGCACTGAGGCAGCCATTCGGCTACATCAGAGCCGCGGATGGATCCGCATCCGTCTAAGCGGTTCTTGGTGCATTGACATGACCCGCACGATTCTTGAGCACAGCCGAAGTCCAGTGACACTTGCCAGATTTCGCGATCTCGCGCGAAAATCAGCCCTAGCTACTGCGTTGTTTTCATTCAAGACTGCACAATGATTACGGGAGCGATTATCCAGGCTCGTGTTGGCAGTACCCGACTTCCTGGCAAGGTTATGAAGGAGGGCTTTCCGGGGCGCACGCTGTTGTCTCTAATGCTGGAACGTTTGGGTACCTGTAAGCGATTGGACAAGCTAATCGTTGCCGTTCCGGAATCGGCCGATAACGACCGGATTGCCGATGAAGCCCGCCGCTGTGGCGTGCTGGTTTTTCGCGGCAGTGAGGCGGATGTTCTCACTCGTTATGTCGGCGCAGCTCGTCAGTATCGACTGCAGATGGTCGTACGGGTCACCTCCGACTGCCCTCTGATCGACGCCGAAGTAGTGGACCGGCATGTTGATCGAATGCGAGAGCTCTGGTCATCTGTCGACTTCGTAACGAACATGATGAGACAGTCCTTTGCACTGGGCCTTGCTGTGGAAGCAATGCCGATCGATGTTCTTGAGCGTATGTCGCGGCTGAGCACCACGCCATATCTTCGGGAGCATGTCACCACGATTGCATATGAGCAACCCAGCTTGTTTGCAATCGACCACGTAATGGATAGACAAGATCGATCTCACCTGCGCTGGACTGTAGACTATCCTGAGGATCTGGAATTCGTCCGCGCGGTCTTCGGCGCGCTTTACTGGCCTGGTCGTGTCTTTTCGACTCAGGAGGTGCTGAGCTATCTTGAGCATCATCCCGAGGTCACGCAGTTGAATGCGCATGTCGGAAAGTAGCCCATCAATCATCTTCCGGTGCGACTGTTCGCCCCGGATTGGCATGGGTCACGTTGTGCGCTGCAGGGTTTTCGCAACAGCATTGCGCGACCGGGGCGTTGCAGTGGCGTTCGTCATGACGGGGCAACTCGATCAGGAATCTGGATTCGTCGTCGAACCCGCACCTGGATGTGGATTCGAGGGCGGTTTGCTTCAACCGGAGGACGCAGGCGCGCTTATTTCAGCGGCAAGACGTCATGGCGCGCCGGCGGTCCTGGTAGATCATTACGGGGCAGACGAGCAGTACCTCTCGGCGCTGAAAAAATCCGGATTGAGAGTCGCGGTCATTGACGACATCGGGGACCGTAACCTTCTGGCGGCGGATTGGCTGCTGAACCAAAACATCAGCGCAAACCGATTCGAATATCACGTCCGACCGGATTGCGAGATGCTGATGGGTCCGCGTTACGCTCTTCTTCGACCGCAGTTTCGCGAGGCGCGCGCTCGCCTAAACCGGTTGTTCTCGGTCGAAGACCGCCGCGTGCTCGTTACATTCGGGGGCGGTGACGTAACCCGGTTCGTGATTCGCACACTCCAGGCGCTCGGAAACTGCCCAGTCCGGCTCGAAGTGCGGTGTCTGGCGGGCGCGGGTTATGGCGATGCCGAACTGCGCCGGGCCGCAGCCGAATCGCCGCATAAGGTCGAACTGTTTGGGATGACTCGCGACATCGCTCCTCACATGACTTGGGCTGACCTGTCGATCAACGCGGGTGGCATTAGCTCTTGGGAGTTTTGTTGCCTCGGCGTGCCTATGCTTGTTGTGACACTTTCCTCGAACCAACAGGCCAATGCCGAGGGTTTGACAGCGGCGGGTATCGCCCGGCGTTTGCCCCCGCCCGACGGGGCGCAATTTCATAGCGCTGTGGCTAGCTCTGTCCTTAATCTGCTCATGGGGCCCGATGAGCGTCAACGCATGTCGGACGCCGGCTGCAACCTAGTGGACGGTGGTGGTGCAGACCGCGCCGCCGCATCATTTTACGAGTTTTTTGGCAAGCGATGATCAAACCGATTGATATATCCGGCCGGAGCATTGGACCTGGTGCGCCCTGCTTTATTGCGGCGGAGATCGGGATCAATCACAACGGCGACATCCAGTTGGCCCACAACATGATCGATGTCGCCGCCGATGCCGGTGCCGATGCGGTGAAATTCCAGAACTATCGCACTGAGGACTTCCTTTCAGGACGTGAGCTCACTTATACCTATATCTCCCAGGGCCACGAAGTGACGGAATCGCAGTGGGACATGTTCAAGCGATGCGAGCTGCCAACGGAGGCACTGGCTGAGCTGCGCCGGCATTGTGAGCGCCGCAACTTGGTTTTCTTCAGTACGCCTACCAGCGAGGCGGGGGTTGAGCAGCTTGTGCGGTTTGGCGCGCATCTCCTGAAGAACGGCTCAGACTACCTAGTCCACCTGCCGCTGATTCGCGCCATGGCGGCCACCGGCATTCCTACTGTGCTCTCGACGGGCATGGCTACGCTGGAGGAGATCGACGATGCCGTACATGCCTTTCGCGACGCTGGCGGGCGCGATTTGATCCTGCTCCATTGCACATCTTCGTATCCCACTCCTCCAATCGAGGTCAACCTACGCAACATACCAGCGCTGCGGGAACGTTTCGGGTGCCCCATAGGCTTCAGCGATCACTCCGACGGGATTACTGCCGCCATCGGGTCCGTCGCGCTGGGAAGCTGTATGGTGGAAAAGCATTTCACGCTCGACAAGTACTCGCCGGGTCCCGATCACCGTTTTTCTGCCGATCCAGCGGAGCTGGCCGCTCTGGTCCGCGGCGTACGCATGCTCGAGATGCAGTTGGGCGACGGAGAAGTCGGGCCAACCGCATCGGAAGCGGAAGGAAGGCGTGAATTTCGTCTGTCTTGCGTGGCCGCCAGGAATTTACCCGCCGGACACACACTGGAGGGTGTCGACATTTTCTTTCGCCGTCCCGGGGACGGGCTGCCGCCAAGGATGGCTCCCCAACTCATTGGTCGAAGCCTCACGCGCGCGGTCGGAGTTGGCGAACAGCTTGGCTTCCCAGAGGTGAGTTGATGCGGATCGCTTTTCTGGGCAATCATACCGTTGGCGTGCGAGCTTTGGAGGCGATTACACGGGAAGATGAAGTCGTTCTTGTGGTGACGCATCCCCCGGATCCGGAGGATGGTGTCCGTTACGAATCCGTGTATAACTTCGCCACCGCGAACGGCTGGAATGTAATCCGCAGCACGGGCAAGGATCCGGCGTTGGAGGGAAGCCTTCGCGATGTGCACCCCGATCTGATCTGGATCACCGATTATCGTTACTTGATTCCGCCATCTGTGATCGCGCTGCCAAGGCGGGGCGCGGTCAACCTTCACGGCAGTCTGCTGCCGAAATATCGCGGACGGGCTTCCGTCAACTGGGCGATTCTCAAAGGAGAAACCAAGCTGGGGTTGACAGCCCATTTCGTCGATGCGGGCATGGACACGGGCGATATCATTGCGCAAGAGGAGTTCTCGTTGCGCGAGGACCAAGACGTAGGCGATGCCCTTAACCTGCTGTACCCGATGTTTTCGCGGATGACATTGAGAGTGTTAGGTTACTTTCGAAACAACAGTGTTCCTCGCCGTCCCCAGAACCATAGTGAAGCGAGCGCTTTTCCGCGACGCCGCCCTGAAGACGGTCTGATCGACTGGCAGCAGCCAGCCCGGGAGGTGCTGAATCTGATCCGTGCCGTTGCGGCACCTTATCCGGGAACCTTTACCAATCTGGGTGGATCCAAGCTGTACGTCTGGAAGGCGCGGATCGTCGAGCCAAAACAGGTGTACGCCCTTCCGGGTAGCATTATCGAGAACGGTGCGGACGGTCTCGTCGTGCAGTGCGGCGAAGGAATACTGTTGCTCACCAACACGCAACTCATTGGCGATCCTCAAGCGCTTAGAAACGGAACCGTACTAGGCAATAGGGAGTCGCCATGAACGTCGAGGTGGCAAAGACCCGCGCCTTTTGTGTTACGCGGCCAGCGATAGCTGGGGATGAAGACGTCATCCGTCAATGGCGAGCCTCCGCGCCCGCCCTCGGCGCAAGCCAAACGACAGTAGGTGCGGAGGAACACCGTCGCTGGTTTGAGACGGCACGGGAAAAGCAAAGATGCGAGTTGTACCTGATCGAGATAGCAGGCGAGAGAAGCGGCATGATCCGGTACGACTTTGCGGAACCGGATGCCGCGGAGGTTTCGCTGTTTCTGATGCCTCCATATATAGGCAAAGGGTACGGGCAAGCTGCCTTCCGGCAAACCGCACCTTTAATCTTTGCACGCAGGGGTGTCCGCAGGATGTTTGCGCGCGTGCGATTCGGTAACGAGCGCTCCCTTCAGTTCTTCCGCCGGTTGGGCTTTCGCGAAGTCCAGAGAGATGCGGATGTCTACCTGTTGACGCTCGATCGGCCGACCGTCCCGCACTCGCGTCCCTTTGTCGGTCAGGAAGAACAGGATGCAGTGGCCGCGGTGGTTGCCTCACGGCAGCTTGCTCAAGGCCCAAAGGTCTTGCAACTCGAACAGCGGTGGTGCGAATTGACCGGCATGGCGGCGGCGGTGTCGGTTTCGTCTGGACTAGCCGCGCTTCGCTTGTCGCTGCTTGCGCTCGGAATCGGACCGGGGGACGAAGTGATTGTCCCTGGCTATAGCTGTGTGGCCCTGCTGAACGCTGTCCTTGCCCTAGGCGCTAAGCCAGTCCTGGCCGATGTGCGCGCGGACGACTGGACGCTGTGCGTCGAGGATGTGGCACGCAGGTTAACCGGCCGCACCAAGGCGATAATCGCAGTTCACTTGTTTGGCGCGCCTGCTGACCTGCCGGCATTGGCGGAGCTTGGAGTTCCTTTGATCGAGGATTGCGCACATGGCATTGGGGGCTCTTGTGGTAACAGGCCATTTGGTGGATACGGGACTTTGAGCATGGCATCGTTCTATGCCACAAAGATGATTGCTGCCGGGGAGGGCGGAATCGTGGCGGGGAACTCCGAGAAAATGCTCGAACGTATCCGCCGCTCCCGTGACTATGGGGATCAACCGCCGGATGGTCGGCACCTGAACGACAAGATGACCGATCTGGAAGCGGCAATCGCGCTTGCGCAGCTTAAGCAGTTGCCGGAGGTCCTCGCTCGCCGTGCCCAGCGGGCCGAACGATACGGCCGCGAACTACAAGACTTGGCCGAGCACGGACTTATTGTGCTACCGAAGATGACACCAGACCGCATTTGGTATCGATACGTGGTGCGTCTATTGAAACACCGCGCTCCTGATATCGTTGACAGGATTGCAAAACGCGGCGTGAAGGCTGAGCAACCAGTCTGGGATCTGCGCGGGACTGCTTACTGGACCGCCGGCTTGGAGGCGACCGCATTCGCCTTCGATCGGGTGATCTCGCTTCCGCTGTACCCTGATCTGTCAGAGTTGGAGCAAAGATTGGCGTGTGAGGCGTTGAGGGTGACACTGAGTGAATGACACAGAGCGAATTGCCGCATATTATGACCGTCTGGTCGAGCGCCACGGCTACTCAGTCCAGGCGCGCGACTCATCCTATGAGCCGTCGCTGCAGGCGCGCTACCGCGTGCTTTGCGAGGTGGCGGATCTTAATGGGAAGAGCATTCTCGAGGTCGGCTGCGGCTTTGGTGACCTCGGAAGGTATATTCAAGCTCGGTTCGGGAACACGACGTACGTCGGAATCGACATTTCGCGATCAATGATAGATACCGGCCGCAAGGTGCATCCAAACCTTGCGCTTTATCATGCTGATCTGCTTTCGTGGGCACCGAGAGGGCGATTCGACATCGTGCTGGCGCAAGGAATCTTTTATCTGCTTAGCGACGACGCGGAGACTATGATGAAGCGCCTGATCGAACGCATGTTCAGCCTCGCGGAACAGGCGGCGGCTTTTTGCACTCTGAGCGCGTGGGCAGACAGCCACCACCAGAATGAGTTCTATGCCGACCCGCTGAAGACCCTCATGACGTGCCGTACTTTTACTCCTCACGTCGTTCTGCGACACGATTATCTGTCCAATGACTTCACAATTTACTTGCATCGCTCGGTTTTGTCCGAGCGGGTAGGCGAACGGTGATTCTGACCGCGCACCAACCTACGTACTTACCGTGGTTGGGACTGTTTCACAAGGTTGCCCTGGCAGACACCTTCGTGTCGTTCAACGGCGTGCAGTATCTGCCCAGGGATTGGAATAATCGGAATCGTATCAAAACTGCCGATGGGTGCGTCTGGCTAACCGTCCCGGTATTGACCAAAGGGTACCGCGAGAAGCCGTTGCGAGCCATTGAGATCAATAATCACGAACCGTGGAGAAGGAAGCACTGGCGCGCGATCTCTTTCGCGTACCGAAAGGCCCCACACTTCGAGCGGTATGCCTCCTTCCTTGAGGAAACATATAACCGGGAATGGCACTACCTAGCTGAATTGAACGACGCCATGCTGCGGTGGTTCTTGCAGGAACTCGGCATCAAGGTGCAGTTCATCGATGCTTCAAAACTGGAGCTAGAGGGCTCCAAGTCGGTCCTTGTGCTTGACATGTGCCGCAAACTAGGTGCGACGACTTATATTTTTGGCGTGCTGGGCCGTGACTACGCTAATGTCACGGATTTCAATGCCGCCGGCATCTCGCTCGTGTTCCAGGATTACATACACCCGGAGTATCCGCAGTTGCATGGAACTTTCGAGCCCCGGCTGTCCGTACTTGACCTCCTGATGAATTGTGGCGAGCGCAGCAAGGAGATCCTTATGGCTGGCAATATTGGGCGCGGCGACCTCTTGATCGAAAGACCGACGGCTCAAAAAGGAGAGCGATGAACGTCTTAGTTGTCGCTGCCCACCCGGACGACGAAGTACTGGGCTGTGGCGGAACGATTGCCCGGTTGGCCAGCGAAGGCAATACTGTCCACGTTGCCATCTTCGGAGAGGGTGTAACATCGAGATTTAGCCAACGCGCCCACGCCGACCCCACTCTGACCGGAAAGCTCAAAGCGGAGAGCCGAGCTGCAGGAAACGTGCTTGGCGTGAGCGAGGTGGCCTTCTTAGGCCTTCCCGACAACCGATTCGATACCGTTCCACTGCTGGTTATTGTTAAACATATCGAAGAATTAATCGACCGGTTGGTGCCAGAGGTCGTATATACACAGCACGGCGGCGACTTAAATCTTGACCATTCGTTGCTCTTTCGCGCGACGCTGACGGCGACACGCTCACTCGCGGGGAGCCCGGTTAGGGAGGTACTTGCGTACCCGGTAGCCTCCTCGACGGAATGGGCTTTCCAGAAGTTTGAGCCGGTTTTTCGTCCCACCGTTTTTGTCGACATTTCCTCTTACCTAGAGGCGAAAATCGGAGCGATGGCGTTGTACGAGTCGGAGGCACGGAAGTTTCCTCATCCACGCTCTCCCGAGGCGTTGCGCGCTATTGCGTTGCAGTGGGGAAGCGTCGCGGGCTTGGAGGCCTGCGAACCGTTTGAGTTGGTGCGTTCGATCAGATGAGAAGCCGGTCAAGGTGTCGAAATCAGTGTCCAAGGTAGGCAGGTTCCTGATAGCTACTGCTCTCGAGGAGTTCTGGGAGACCTCCCGTCCGGTCGTATTCCTGGGTGAATGGTGTCGGCGCTACAGCCGGAAGGACTCTTGGGCCGGGCTTGGTGACTGCGTGGTCCCCGATCTCTGGGCCGATCCTGCGGTTACATACCGTGCATACGAATATACCCGGCAGCTTTATGAGCGGATGCTGGGACCCGTCGGTCAGGCGCTCAACCAATTGCATCGTGTCAGCCACTCCGGGCGATACTGGCGAATCGTCATAGGTCCATGGCTGCAATCGTACATCGGAATTCTCTACGAGCGGTACAGTACCATCGCTGCGGCTTTGTCGCTGTATCCCGATTTAACCAGTGCGGGATTGGAAGAATCGTCCTGGGTCGTGCCTCAGCACAGCCTCGACTTTATCGCACTGGTCCAGGAAGACTTCTACAATCTTCAGCTCTACACGCGCATGCTCCAGCATTTCGGTGCCTCGTTAATGCTCAAGCCGTGCCAGGCTAGAATTTCGAAGGCCGTCGCGCCGCCGGAGGCAGGCCTTGCGAATGCGGCTCGTCGATTGCTGAAGCCCGCGTTTAATGGCCCAACGCGATTCGTGCAGCGTTTTGCCAGCGTGTTGCACGACGGCACTTACTTCTCGGCCGGCATGCAGGTGCGGCTGATGCTGGCTACGTTCGGTTCCGTCGTACGCATGGCGCCGGAGCAGTTACCTGACACGGCGTTAGGACCGACCGTTGCTCGTTCGGACTTGCACGTCGAATACATGGCGAACGAAGCCTTTGAGAGCTTCGCGCTTTCGACGATACCGCTGGACATGCCACGCAGTTTCGTCGAGGACTTTGCAACTGTTGGCGAAGCGGCTCGGTACAGCTATCCTTCCCGTCCTAGAGCCATTTTCAGCGCAAACTGCTGGTATTCGAAGGAACCGTTCAAACGCTGGGCGGCGGATGCGGCAGAGAACGGCGCAATTCTGCTAGGCACCCAGCATGGCGGCAATTACGGCAGTATTGAACCGTTGCCGAACGAAGACCACGAGATGGCCATTGTCGACCGGTATTACACTTGGGGATGGCTCCGTGATGGCTCGCATGGAGACGTTGTGCCCATGCCAGCAACCAAACTGGCCGGCCGCAAGTCCATTGGTGCAAATAATCGGAAACAAAACATCCTGTACGTTACAACCTGCAGTCCGCGTTATCAATCGTCTTTTCCGTTCACGGTAGACCATTTCCGCGAGTACCTGGAATGGCAACAGCGCTTTCTGGGTGAAATTTCCGAGAGTATGCGAAGCGCTACCGTCGTTCGACTACATTTTGAGGACTTTGGATGGGATATTGGGCCGCGCCTGCGGGACCGCTTTCCTGGGCTGCGTTTCGGAACCTGGGAGACTCCATTTGCGGAAGCGTTATCGCACTGCCGCTTGTACGTCTGTGATCATTTGTCGACTACTTTCGTGGAAGCTCTGGCGATGGACGTGCCCACAGTGCTTTTCTGGAGTCCGCGATGGAACCGGGTGCGCGCAGAAGCCGAGCCGTATTACGTTGCCTTGCGTTCGGTGGGTATTTTGCACAACACACCGGAAGCGGCGGCTGCGGCGATTGAGTCTATTGGCAACGTAGAGGAGTGGTGGGACGATTCACAACGGCAGTCCGCACGCAAGAGCTTCGTCAACCAATTTGGTTTGACGGTTAAGAGCCCGACGAGGGTTTGGGCGAAAGAACTGCGACGTTATAGAAGTAGACCCTCAAAACTTTCCGTAGGAGAGACGCTCTGAACGCAAAGGCGGTTACAACACGATCTCCGATATCCCTGGTTGCCTATACGGGTGAAGAAGCGGCTACTTTCAAAAAGACCCCTTTCGATACCGCGCGTCTACTCAGGACTCATGCCAGCATCCGCGACATGAAAGCGCTGTAGCCGTATGTCGATAAGCGTAAAGAGGGTGCTGGCGGAATCGTCAAAGTTCACCAGCGTAAGCGTGCTCTCCAAGCTCATGTCCATGCCGGTTATGGTGTTCCTTGGGCGGAGGCTCACGCCGGAGGATTTTGGCGTGGTTGCGTCGATTACGCTCATTTTGCAGTATGCCTCTCTAGCCTCGCCCGGATTCACCAATGCCAGCGCCCGAGAGATTGCTCACTATTACGGGGAAGGGGACGAAGCGACGGCAAAACGAATCGAATCGGTGGCAAACGGGGCCGATATTTTATTTGCGGCCGTTGTCTGCACGGCGATTGTCGGGGCAGCTTTTATGCAGACGGCGCAGGTCCGCGTAGTTGGATTCGTCATCATCGCTGGTGTATATCTGGCAGAGAGGCTCAAGAACTATTACTACAACGCCAATTACTATCGGCAGCAGTTCAACGTCAATGTAAGTGCGAGTACTGTGGGATCATTGGCAAGTCCTCTAACATCGGCTGGATTGGTTGTTTTTATAGGGAAATATGCGTTGCTTGCCGCTCCCCTGGCTGCTTCACTTTCTGTGGTTGCCTATTATGCCGTCCGCTCAAAGCAGCGTATATGCTTCCGCTGGGATTTTTCCGAGGCCGTGAAGCTTTTCAAGGTTGGCGTCGTACTATCGATGGCGGGCCTTGCCTTTTGGGGGCTAAGACTTGCCGACCGGACCGCTATAACGATGTTCCTGCCCGCGGCCGACTTGGGATACTATTTTTACGCCATGAGTTATGTGCTGATGGCACTCAACATTCTGGCTGATTTCGGGCGAGTACTTGAATCGATGATATGGACCGAAACCGGCAAGACGGCCGATAGCAAGGAGCTTAGGCGCGACGTAAAGAAATTGTCGCTGTTCATCGCGTGTGCCGGAGCGGCCGCGATCCCCATCCTTCAGTTAGGTTACTACCTGGTTGTATTTACCATGGTTCCCAAGTTCCGAGGCACGACAGGGCTGTTCAATGTGCTGTCACTGGGGATATATCCTGCCGTCACGTGCATGGTGCCGAGTAGCCTCCTGACATCCAAACGTATTAATAGACAGCATTTGGTACTGTGGGTCTATTCAGGGGCTGCGGCATTGAGCTTTATCGCATATGTCGTCGCGATCAAGTTAGGCTATGGGCTGGACACAATTGCCTGGCTGTCGGTCGGTTCAGTATGTCTGGTAAGTGTGTGGCTTGTCGTACTCGCGCGAGACTGCCTATCGTCCTCTGCCGCCGGATTCGCCGCATTCATCGGCAAGCTGTTGGTGCCTTTTGCCGCCTCGATCGTTGCCTGGACTGCCCTGTCCGTACTAAGGCAAAGATTCGCGGGCGGCTTCTGGCCCGTTTTATTATCATTCGCGGTCTGTGCGTTTGTGTATGGCATCGTCTTCGGAGCTTTGCTCTTGCGGTTTCCGGCGCTAATTGGACTGGAAAAGGCAGAGTTGCGGCGCATGCTTGCCTCAGTGCGTGGGTGGCGTCCGGCAATGAATCCGTTTAGCTACTAATTTGCAATGAAACGCAGGCTTCATTTCCATTCCGATTGCCGGTCGTTTGCCGGATGCGAACAGATGCTGGCCGTGCTCCTTTCGGATGAGGAACTACGGCGCCGGTACGACATCAGCTTTAGTTATCGCTACTCACTAGAGTACGAAGGCGGTTTTCATTCCCGAGTGCACGCGCCCGTTGAGGCTATGGGGCTGCGCCTGATTGACTTAGAGGCGCAGGTGACAAAGATACGATGGTGCCCGTTGCGTATCGTCTCACGTGCCATTGCCTATCTTTCGCTTCTCCGGTACTGGTACATTCTGTGGAATACGGTTGTGTTGTGTCGTGCTTGGCGCAAGCGTCAGATTGACGTACTACATATCAACAATGGAGGCTATCCCGCCGCTGGCTCGTGTACCTCGGCTGTCTTTGCGGCCCGCTTGCTGGGCGTTCGCCCTGTCTTATACGTGGTGAACAACCTTGCCGCTTCATATAGATCGTTTCTGCGGTGGCCAGATTACCTGTTTGACCGTCTGGTTGCGCGCTGGGTGACATTGTTTGTGACAGGTTCGACTTGCGCCGCGCAGACGCTTCGCCGTGTGTTGCAGCTGCCTGCATGCAAGGCAATCAATATCCCCAATGGCCTGCCCATAGCAAAGACGAGTGAGGATTCAGGTATTGTTCGTCAGCGCTTTGGGGTGAGTGGTGAGTTTCTGGTTATTGTTCCCGCCGTGTTGGAGGAGCGCAAGGGCCACATTTATCTCTTTCGCGCGCTGGATGCGCTGCGGCAACGCGGAGTGCCGAAACTACCCGTTGTCATGGTTGTGGGCGATGGCCCGAAACGGGAATCGTTGCACCGTTCTGTGGAGGAAGCTGGACTGCAGGACAAAGTCCGTTTTATGGGCCACAAAAGTTATGCCGAGTACTTGGAACTTGTTGCTGCGGCCGACCTACTCGTCCTTCCCTCGGTGAGTTCCGAGGATTTCCCCAACGTAGTGGTTGAGGCAATGAGTATGGGAAAGCCGGTAGTTGCTAGTCGCCTAGCCGGCATGGCGGAACAAGTTGAAGACGGACGCAGCGGCTTTCTGGTGGAACCCCGCGATGCTTCCGGATTGGCTGATCGACTACAACTACTCGCGGAAAATCCGACTTTGCTCCGGTCACTTGGGCAAGGGGGGTACGAGAAGTTTAGCCGTGAGTTTTCAGCTAATGTCATTGTCCGCCGATATGATCGGCTCTACGATGACCTTCTGCGATGTCGTCAGTGAAGACGCACGTAGTTCCAGGGGAGGGGAATAACGTGCACGCCTAAAGTCGTCGAGAAGTAGTATCGCCGGGAAAATCTGTGATTTGTATTTGTCACGCGAAATGTTATCCGGCACTGCTTGCTAGGTAATTTGAACGTAACGGGGAGGTGACACTGGCGGATTCGTATGCCGCCGAGGTCGCAAAGGTGAGATGGCGTATGCGGGTACTCGCAGTTGGTGGAAATGGTTTTATTGGATCGCACGTCGTGGATGCGCTGGTCGCAGCCGGAGTCGATGTGTCCGTCCTTGACGTTGCCGATGAGCGGTATCGGGCTCCACTACCCGACGTGCGCTATATCCGGGGTAGCTTAGCCGACCAGCTGACAATCGAGAATGCTTTGTCGACTGGGATTGACGTTGTCATCCATCTAGCGGGTTCGACCCTACCGCAGACGTCGATGGATTCACCTGTTGCTGATGTGCAGAACTTGCTGAATTCAATCACGCTGTTTCAGTTGTGTGCCACTTACAAGGTGAAGAAAGTCATTTTCATTTCCTCCGGCGGCACGGTCTACGGTCGCGCTAAGCGCCTACCCGTCAGCGAGGGCGATTCCACGGATCCCCTGTGCTCCTACGGGATCATCAAGCTTGCGATCGAGAAATACCTGTTCTGCTATTCGCGTTTATACGGCTTCGACGCGGTTGTACTGCGCCTCGCAAATCCGTATGGCATACGGCAGTCGCCGCAAGGGCAGCAGGGCGCGGTGCCGATTTTTATGTGGAAGATCCTTCATGGTGAACCTATTTCGATGTGGGGTGATGGCAGTACGATCCGTGACTTTATGCATGTGAAGGACGCTGCGCGGTTGTGTATGTTGGCCACCTTGAGCGAGTGTTCGGGCGTATTTAACGTTGGTAGTGGCCACGGCATCAGCGTCGCCGATCTCATTAGCCTGATTTCTCGCACCCTGAATAGGCGCGTGGAAATCGTGCGCCAACCCGCCCGCAAGTTCGATGTACCCGCGATCGTGCTCGACTGTATGCGGGCCAACCGCTGCTTCGATTGGCAGCCTCAGATCGTCTTGAGCGAGGGGCTGAAGGAAGTGGCGGAGTGGTTGATCTGGCTTTCGAGTAGTTCATCGCTAGAGGTGAGAGCAGTGGCGGGCGCAAATGGTTACAACCAGAACGTCCGCGGAGGCGCGTAAGTATGCGGCCGGCTGCGGCAACGATCCTGGGGACCTTTATGAACCTGCCCGGCCCTTGGTCAGCGTGTTATTCCAGCGCACAATCACTGCGCTTTCATTGGGGAAGCCGTGGAATCGGTGATTCGTCAGATACATTACAATTGTGAAATCGTCGGTGTGGATAACTGTTCGGCCGACAATGCCGCGGAGATCCTCGCTAGCATCAACGACCCTAGGTCGAAGGCGGTGCAACTTAGCCGCACGTCGTGGGTGCCGTCCTGGCAATCCCTCAGTGCTGATTGCGGATGCAACGAACGCGCGGCAGCCGCTTGGGTAGAAACCAACTCGCTCACTCGATCAAATGATTTCAAATGCGTGGAGATTCACGTAGTTTCACCCCAAGTGTATTTCCAACATGCGACCCCGATGAGCGAATGCTTGTTAGTTTAGCGCCCCGAGGCTATTTCTTCAAGGGATCGATGACATTCTTCGCCTCTGTTGAAGAGGTGTTTGGAGGCATTCGGACATGACATCCGCCCACCCGCTAGTTAGCGTTATTGTCCCGACCTACAACCATGGAAGCTTTATCGGAAAGGCCGTACAGTCAGCGTTGCAGCAAACGTACGATCACCTCGAAGTCATTGTCATTGACAACTACTCCAACGATAACACCTCAGAGGTGCTCGCTCGAATTAACGATCCCCGTGTCAAGGTGTTCAAGTTAAGGAAGAATAAGAATCAAGGCGCAATTGCGGCAAGCCGGAACTATGGAGTGAAGCAATCCAGCGGCGAAGTGTTGGCATTTCTTGACGCGGATGATTCGTGGCTTCCGCAGAAACTGGCCGTTCAATTGCCGCATCTCCGTGACAACGTTGCATGCGTCTCTGCAGATTTTATTCCGACCGGCGATGTGAAATATTGCATCAAGTTGTTCTCGTTTATTACTGGAGAGGAATACCGCGACTTCAGCTACGCAGATCTCGTGCTGCAGAACCCGTTGGTTACGTCGTCGATAATCCTGAAGCGCGAAAGGTTCGAAAAGGTTGGCGGCTTCGATGAGTCCCGCGAGTTCTTTGCGATAGAGGATTGGGAGCTTTGGTTACGTATGGCGAGTGAACTCCCAGCGCGACACTTGCGGCAGCCCTTGATATATTACCGCGTAACTGTCAACAAGGACCGAGATCCACGCGATATCTGCGCTAATTCTTTAATTGTACTAAAGAAACATTGCGACCTCGGGCTGCTTACGTCGAAACAGATGCGGCCTGCTACGGCGCACAGGTATCTCGCGCTCGGAAAGGCGTGTTTAGATGTAAATAGTTATTGCGGGTTGAAGTATTACAGCCACAGCTTGTTATTTGCCGGGACGGGGAGTGCCCGCATCCGCGCCGCTGCGGGTCTTCTGCTATTTTGTGTGCCACCTTCCGTTCGCAATAGGCTTCTTGAGCATTACTATGATCGCTGCGGAGAAGGCCGACACAGGGGTATGTAGGCAATCCACTCACAGATAAAACGGAAAGGCAATTTCCAGGGTCCGAAATAGAGCTGAGCGCAGGCCACAGAGAATCTTAATGAAATCATTGACGTTTGGTCTAACTCGCGATTCAGCGCGGCAAGCATTTGCCTCAGCTAACGTCGCTTTATACGTCGTCGCGCGGGAGGCTGCTGCATTCAGGACAAGCCATGCAATTGCCCAAATCGAACTCGCAATTCCCTTATTTATCCCGGTAGTGTTGCTCTGGCAGTTTCGACATTCCCTCAGTTCTTATCCTGCTCCCGTCGTCAACACGGCTACTTTCGCGGCAGCAGGAAAGGGCCGCGCTCTATGACGCGGTTTTCCGTTGGCGAATCCCCGCAGTTTCGTGCGAGGCAGGCTCCTCTTTCGTGCTGGTTGTTGATCGCACTTGTCTCGTGTTCCCCTTATCTGCCAATGCTGCACGACCATTTTCCAATCCGAGCATTCGGTTACAGCCTTTTTGTAACCGTGATGCCGACTGTGATGCTGGCGGTGACATTTGTGATTGCTGCAGCTAAACGGCCAGCCCTCCTCGGCATCCCAGTTCTCATGAGCCTCTGTTGCATCTGCGTAGCAGCTTTGAGAATAGCTTCCGGTATTTCGGACCGCAGCTTTTTTCAAAATATGGTAGATCTGCGGTATCTGGCTTTGGTGCCGTTGTTCATCGCGGTGTCTCTGTCTGGGATGAGTCATCAGTCGTTTGGGGGCTGGGTACCCAAAATTATTATCTTCAATGGAGTTGTCGCAGGACTGGTTGGAATCCTCTACAGCATTGGCTGGTTCCATTATCGCGTGCAACCTGCGGAAGGCGATTTGGCTGTATATTTGGCTGGTACACAAACAAGGAGCAGCGGGCTCTTCGCCGGTCCTAACTTCTACGGCAATTTTCTGGTGATCCCGCTTCTACTACTGAGGTTCAACTCTAGTCTGCCGAAGTCAATGCGCGTTGGTGCCGGATGCATAATCTTGGCGGGGATCGTTACGTCTAGCTCTCGGAATGCGCTATTCTCGTCATTCCTCGTGCTAGCGTCGATGGTACTGGAACAACGAAGAATTGCCGTTTGGAAGCGGGGAGTACAAGTGCTGGCGCTCGGTTTCATGCTTGTACTTGTTCAGCACATTGGCTGGTCGTCCGCTACAGAGATAAAAACCCGTATCACTGAGGATACACCTTATAGCGCTGAGAATCGTCTAAATAAGGCGAGAATTGGCGTCACTGCCTTGCAAAGAAATACGTGGACATTGCTTGCCGGGGCGTACGCAAGTGACCTTAGCTTAAGCGAATCAGGCGAGTATCAGTTTTCGGATAATAGTTTCATTATGGTTGTAGTCTCAGCCGGCTTGCCAGTTGGGCTTTTGTTTTTTGGGCTCGTTGCGACAAGAATGCGAATGCGAAGTTGGTGTGGCCACCGATTAGAGTCAATGACGATGGTAGGGATCGTGACTTCTACTTTGCTGCTTAATAACGCTATTCTTTGGGATGTATGGCTACTATATATTGCTATTTCTTACGCCGTCATCTTTCAAATTAGATCCCGCCGACACTGTTGCGCGGCGAGAACTCAATTGTTATCCCGATTGGGCGTGCCCCGAACCCGGTTGCAAAAAATCCACGAGGGAGCTACAGCGAAGTAGTGAAGCAGAGCGATGAAAGAGGTGAACCTGGTCTGTTACTTCGCACGCGATTATGTTACCTGACCTTCTTGTTGGCGATCTGACAATCGATTTGGAGAGAGGCGCGGTAGTAAAGATAGAGGGCGCGGATGGAAAGAGATTGATATCGGAAGTAGTCGCCGTAAATGCCCCTGAGCATCGGGACTGACGTTAATCCAGAAACGATGCCGATGTCCTGTACGATTTCAACAAGGTTCCATATCAGGCGAAATCTATGCCAGCGGAAAGTATAGTTGGCATTGGACACACATATTTCATTCGCCATCTATTTACGTATGCTGGACCAACTAAAAAAGACACTTCGCCAAGAGATATTCTTACCTTCTCGATTAGGTATCGTAATAAACCCGCTATATATTCTCCGCAGAGGTCTTTACAAAGGCATCGTGGATATAGCACCTAAGATTAAGGGCGACGTATTGGACTTTGGCTGCGGCTCTAAGCCATACGAATCATTGTTTATCAATGCACATAGTTATACAGGCGTCGATCTGGCGGCTTCTGGTCATGATCACAAGAATAGCAAGGTAGATGTATTTTACAACGGCATAACACTTCCATTTCCAGAGAACCATTTTGACGCAGTGGTTTCTTTTGAAGTATTGGAACACCTGTTCAATATTGAGGAAATACTTGTCGAAATAAAGCGAGTACTAAAGCCATATGGTCAAATACTTATAACAGTTCCATTCGCATACGACGAACATGAAATACCATATGATTTTGCCAGATATACAAGCTATGGAATTAAGTATATTCTTCAAAAGAACGAAATTGATATTGTGGGGGTATATAAGACTACTAGTTATGTATTGGCTGTATGTCAGATGCTCATTGCCTATCTAGCTCGATACATATCACCCAGGTCGCGAATGCTATCGAGGCTATTCCAAATGATCATAATCTTCCCTTTGAACGTGATGTCTATTTTACTAGACTGTATATTGCCAAAACGATACGACTATTTTTGCAACAGCGTGGTTGTGGGCATAAATATGAAAGAAAAGGCAAAAGTGTGTGGCGCTGAAGAATATCGAATCATCGAGGAATCTGAGTGACTTGGTGGCGGCGCAGGCGTGTGACTACGACGCCGACGATTTATCTGAAAGTCATGTTTGAGGAAACGGTGAGGGCTGATTCGTTTTTGGTTGCCATTGCGCTGTCAAGCGAAGCCATAGTCGGGGTGTGCTTTCATTACTGCGAAACGGCGGCGGCAAGTTTAAGAATGAGGGATGTTTGGAAGCACGCGCAAACGGCTTGACGAGGTAGGATAATTCAAGCGTGTAGCAAATGGAAAACACATGCATCTCGGGAACGTATGTGAGGGAGCGCTGCTGTTGAAACGGCTTCGAGTTTTATTTGTTGCCGGCCTGGAGGCGGAGGGTAACGGTGTTACAGGTGGGCAGGTCACCGAAGCGGGTACTCTTTTTACCAGTCGGTTAAGTAAGCTGATGGACCTTGTGCCACTCGGTAGCACTATGCGTTCAGTTCCTCCCCCTCCATTGGTGATTCGGCTCTGGGATTCATGTATGCGGCTAGTTCGGTTCGCGTGGGGGCTGCGGCGGGTAGACGTTGTGCTGATCTATCCGTCTGCTGGCCTGAGCCTGGTGGAGAAAGGCACGATGGCTCTTTTAGCAAGAGTCTCTTCGCGTGGAGTCGTCGTGCGTTTCACGTCGGGCAGTCTCTTATCCGACTGCCGCTCCCATCCGTTACTCGAGCACTGGTTGCGCCTAGTGATGAAGGCCGCACATGTGCTCCCGACACAGGGGCCGAGCTGGACACAATGGTTTTCGGCTTATCCGGAAGCCAAAGGAAAATTGCTTGAAGTTTACAATGGTCTAACTCTTGCTCCAGCGGCTACCAACCGGAAAGCCGGGCGCCCGCTGGTGATTACTTATGTCGGCTGGATGGTTGAAGAGAAGGGCATCTTCGAGTCGCTGGAGGTATTCAAGCGGGTTCGGCTTCAATATCCAGACGTCCAGTTCGTGGTTGCCGGCGGCGGAACCAAACTTGAGGAATTCGCCGCTACGGTGCGTCGCGAAAGACTTGATAACTCAGTGCATCTCCTTGGCTGGATACCCAAAGAGCGTGTTTTTCCGCTGTTGGCAGAATCAGACGTTTTTCTCTTTGCTAGCCACAGCGAGGGCATGCCCAATGCTGTGCTCGAAGCCATGGCAGCAGGGGTACCTGTCGTTACGACACGCGTTGGCGCTCTGCCTGACATTATCAACCACGGCAAAAACGGCTTCTTAGCGAATGTGAATGACGTAAATGCGCTCACGGAAAGCGTCTTGGAAGTTTGTGGGGATAAGGAGCTAGCGATTCAGGTCGGAAAAAACGCACGTAGAACTATTGAAGAGCATTTTGACATTGAGCGGATTTGGCCTAAATACGCCGAAATACTTACCTGGGCAGCAATGCAGGCCGGGCGCGCTACGACATCGCCTGGTGATATCTATCCTGCCATCTCTCGATTGAAATGACTTTAGGCATGCTTGGTGCTCGGGCCGCTTGGTGCATCAAAAGTAGCTCTATGAATTTATTGGCGAGTTGTAAGGCGGTAGCTCTGGACAGATCAATTGAGACTGCCGAGATGGTTACAAAAGCAGTTCGCAATCTGGAAAGAATTCGAATTCAGTCAACATGCTTTGACAGTTTTGCAGCAGCATTGTGTGAGCATGAGAAGAGATTTGGTGGTGAAGCAGGTATTGCAACTGCGTGAGCAGTGTACTGGAGGAGTTCAGCGCTGTGTAAGTTTCCGTTCTACGGTCGAGTGCGAAGTCGATGAATAAAATAGATTTCGCAGACAATTTCAGAGAGTTATTTCAATGATGCAGGTAATTCAAAATGTGCGCACCGGCGAGACAGCGGTGAAAACGATACCCGCCCCTATCTGTTTACCGGGCCACGTTCTGGTTGCTGTCGAAGCCTCCGTGGTGTCGGCCGGGACCGAGCGGTATGTGGTCGACCTTGCGCGCAAAAGCTTGCTCGGCAAGGCTCTTGATCGCCCTGACCACGTGCGTCGGGTGTTGCAGAAGATTAAGGAGGAAGGTCTTTTCACAACCCTTAACCAGGTTCGTGGCAAGCTTGATGAACCTATGCCCCTTGGCTACTCCGCCGCCGGAATCGTACTCGAATGCGGACGCGGCGTCCAGGAATTCAAACCCAGAGATCGGGTGGCCGTTGTGAGTCCGCATTCCGAAGTGGCCTCGGTGGGCCGGAATCTTTGTGCCTGCATTCCGGACGGCGTCTCCTTGGAGGACGCCGCTTATGCAGCAATCGCTTCCATCGGCTTGGAAGGAGTACGTCTGACGAAGGTCTCTCTCGGCGAATCAGTCCTGGTAATCGGTCTGGGATTGATCGGACAGATTTGTGTTTGCCTACTGAAAGCGAGCGGCTGTCGCGTATTCGGAATCGATGTCGACCCGAGGAAACTCGAACTGGCGCGCACTCTTGGGGCCGACGTGGTGGCAAGCGGATCGCCGTTGAAGGCGGTGATTGATTTCAGTGGTTCGTTTGGGGTTGATGCGGTGCTGATCACTGCAGCCACAGACAGTAACGGGCCCATTGAAGTGGCCGCCGAGGCTTGCCGGCCCAAGGGCAGGATTGTGCTGGTGGGGGTGGCGGGGCTCAACTTACCCCGTCCGCCTTTCTTTAAAAAGGAGCTCGAATTCACGGTCTCGTCTTCGTTGGGACCGGGCCGGGGCGACCCCGCCTACGAAGAAAAGGGGTACGACTATCCTATTGGGTTCGCGCGCTGGACGGCGCAGCGCAACATGCAGGCAGTCCTCAACCTTATGGCCGACGGCAAGCTGCCGGTTGGAAAGATCACCACCCATCGTTTCCCGATTGAGCGCGCTTCCGAGGCGTATGAATTGATTACCTCCCGCCGCGAACCCTTTTTCGGCATTGTTCTCAAGTATCCAGCGGCCGCGGAGAAGCCCAGTCATCGGCTTGAGCTCTGTTCTGCCAGTCCCCTCGCGGGCAAGCTTGGCGTCAGCGTGATTGGGGCTGGCAATTTCGCACGCCTGATCATGATGCCCATGCTCAACAAGATTGAGGGGATCTCCTGGCGGGGACTTTGCACCGCCAAGGGCGTCAACGCGGAGCACAGCGGCCGCAACCTGGGATTTCAGTTCGCCACGACGGAGGTAAACGATATCCTGAGTGACTCGGACACCAGTGTCGTCTTCATCGCCACCCGCCACGACCTCCATGCCGAGCTGGTGACGGCCTGCCTCCGTTCCGGAAAGCATGTATTCGTGGAAAAACCTCTGTGCATCAAGCCCGAAGAATTACAGGCAATCGCAGCTAGTCTTGCGGAGCTGGGGCCGCGTTGCCCGGTCCTGACCGTCGGGTTCAACCGGCGTTTTGCCCCGACCACCGCACGGATACGTCAGTTTTTCGACGGTGCTCTTCCACTCTCGGTTAACTACCGTTTTTCTCCGGGCCATATACCAGCCGACCATTGGACGCAGGATGAGGAAATCGGTGGCGGCCGGATTGTGGGCGAGGCCTGCCATGCTATCGACACTTGCGTCGCCATCACGGGCAGCGTCCCAGTTAAAGCTTACGCGGAGTCGGTCGTAAAGGTGGGCGGCGTCGAAACCGCTGACGATCGGGTCATCATTTTGCTTCGCCACCAAAACGGCAGCATTTCTAGTGTTTCCTATCAGGCCGGTGGTGATCGAGCTTTTCCTTCGGAACGAATCGAGGTATTCGGCGGAGGTAAAACGGCAGTCAGCGAGGCATGGGACAGGATTCAGCTTTGGAATGGAAACCGCTGTACAGTTGCGCGGGGGAACAAGGACAAAGGTCACATGGCGGAATTCAGTGCATTTGTCCAAGTCTGCAAAAATGGTGGACCGTGGCCCATTCCTTGGGATCATCTGTACGCCGTCACACAGGCATCGCTTGCCGCTGTGCGAAGTCTGAGAGAAGGAATTCCGATTGAGTGGGAAGCTAATAGTTAAACGTTCGGCGACTTTCCTCTTCATGCGGCCCATGAAACAGTATCAGAATTGGGCCGCCCAGTTGGCTTGGTTCTTGTATCCACGATGGTTGGTTTGCTTGACTGGCGATCGTTTCGACACGGCTTTGCTGATTGAGGCAACGAAATAGACGACTATGTGCGGCGTTGCAGGCATCTTCCATTACGCTGAGCCCGATAAACCTGTCGAGCGAGATTTGCTTCTTCGCATGACGCGAGCTCTGGCTCATCGCGGGCCGGACGGTGAGGGCTTCTATATCGACGGCCCCATCGGCCTCGGGCACCGCCGTCTCGCCATCGTCGACCTGTCGTCCACGGGAAACCAGCCCATGAGTAATGTGGACGGCACGTGCTGGATTTCGTACAACGGCGAGCTCTATAACCATCGTGAATTCCGCTCCCGTCTCCTCGCCAAAGGACACTGGTTCCGCGGCTCGTCGGATACTGAGACCCTGCTCCACCTTCTGGAAGAGGATGGTCCCGAAGCGCTCGCCAGCGCGGTCGGGATTTTCGGATTTGCCTTCTGGGATGCCCGCCACTGTTGTCTCACCCTGGCCCGCGACCCGCTTGGGGTGAAGCAACTTTACTTCCATGATGATGGGCGCCGGATTGTCTTCGCCAGTGAAATCAAGGCTCTGCTGATTTGTCCCGATGTTCCCCGTGATCCGGACCCGGAAGCCATCAACCAGTACCTGCATTTCCATTCGGCGCTTTTCGAGCGCACTTTTTTTCGCGATATCCAGCAACTCCGGGCTGGCGAATATATGCAGATCACGCGCTACGGCAACCGGCGTCGCACGTACTGGGCGATCCAGGATTTCGCGCCAATGGAGGAACCCACAGAGCGCCTCATCGCGAACCTGCGTGGGCAACTTACATCCGTAGTCGGCGACCAGCTCATGTCCGACGTCCCCGTGGGTGCCTTCTTCAGCGGCGGTGTCGATTCCAGTGCCGTGGCCGCCTATGCTGCCCGCAATGGCAAACCGCCAATCTGCTTCGGAGTCCATTTCTCGAACCAGGGCGTTCCGGACGAGAGGCCATTTCAAGAAGCCGCATCAAAGGCACTTGGTCTCGATCTTCACCTCATTACTATGGATGGTTCCACCTTCCCGGACGATTTGATGCGCCTCCTCTATCATCAGGACGAGCCTGTGATAGGTGCCGCCATGTTTCCAATGTATTACGTGAGTAAGTTGGCCGCTCGCCACGTAAAGGTTTGTCTTGGCGGCCAGGGAGCGGATGAGATATTTGGGGGCTACGCCCGTTATGCGCTTGCGCGCCCAAGTCGCGTAATCAAATCGTGGTTTGCTGGGCGCCAAGGTACGAGTGGTGCCAGCCCTCAGAGCGTGAGCGGCAATCTTGGCAAGCAGTTGGGGGAATCAAAAACCATTTTGCGGCTGCTTCGGAACGTACGCCGACTAGCCGATTGGGAATCCAGCTATTTCGAGAATTTTGCCAAAGTACCCGAGAGTATCTGGGCCCAAATCTTTGGCTGCCCTGAGTTCTACAGCCGCGAGCGCTGCCGTCAACTATTTCACGAAAAGGTCAATTGCTCAGCGGCCAGCGATCCCGCAGACAAGATTATGCACTGGGACGTCCAAACGTACCTTGCGGGTCTTTTCCAGCAGGACGATCGGATGAGTATGGCTGTAGGCCTGGAATCCCGAGTGCCATTGGCGGATCCTCGCCTCGTCCAGTTTGCATTCCGCGTGGGTTTTGACGTTAAATTCCGCGGAGGCGCCAGTAAGTGGCTTCTGCGCCAGGCTGTCTCGGACTGCCTACCACAGGTCGTTCTGACCCGCCGGAAAGTGGGCTTCGATACGCCGGCCGAGACCTGGATGAAAGGCCCTCACTTTGGTTTTGTCAAAGACCTCCTGCTTTCGCAGCGGTCGCGCCAACGCGGTTTTTGGAATTCTAGAGCACTAGCTGATCTAATTGCGCGAACTAGCTCACCTGACTGGTTTGACGTTCTGTGGAAGGTGGTCTGCATTGAAGCCTGGGCATCAGTATTTCTAGATAAGCAGGTCTCTACTTCGGGTGAGGACCACGCATACGTTCTCCAACGGACATCCAACCCGGCAGCGCTTACTTCCGCTCACAAGACTGCAGATGCCTCCCACAAAGTCCGGGACTTCGTGAAGGAAGTCCGCGAACTCGGGCTATCCCGAACGGTTACCCGCGGCCTTTGGGAGGTCAAGACCCGAAGCGGCGCTATCCAACTGCTCCCAGAGACGAGCCGCGGCAATAAGGAATCAACCTCAGGTGCTGGCGAGCGCGAGGCGGTGCAGGTGTGCTGCGCTCTTTCTCTCGCGCCCAAGATCGTGGCCGGAGTAATGCAGGGTCTCGTTTCCCCTGAGCGCCTTTCGCGGCTCGCATTGCTGGCGTCGGAAGCGACTCGCGGTCGCATACTGTGTTTTAGCCGTTGGATGGCAGATTTTGGCAGCCCCATCGAGTGGCACCGGAACCCCTGTAATAGCGCCCGCTGGCCGGCGGATATCCACTGGTCGAAAGTGTTGAGGCGCGAGGCGCAAGTCGGCGACGTAAAGCTCACCTGGGAAGCGGCTAGGTTCCCGCAGGCTTATTACATGGCGCGCGCGGCCTCTTTCGAGCCCAGTTCCGCCTCGCATCTGGCATCCTCATTTTTCGAACAGGTGGAAGGCTTTATTGCTGCCAACCGTCCCGAATACGGCGTGCATTGGTCCTCCGGGCAGGAGATTGTGTTCCGGCTGATGGCTTGGTTTTTCGCCCTGCAGGTGTTTGAACGTCTGGGCTATCCACCGCCCCCGGTGCTCCAGGAGAAGCTCCGACGCCACCTTCATTCCTGCGCCATTCACCTGAAGAACAATATTGAGTACGCGCGCCACTCGGTCTACAACAACCATTTGATCACCGAGGCCCTGGGACTGTATGTCTTGGGGGGCATGCTTCCGGCACTGCAGGGCAGTGCCGCCATGGCGACAGAAGGCCTTCAATTGATGGAACAGCAGGCTACGCAGCAGTTTTATCCCGATGGCGGCTACGTACAGCACTCCCATAACTACCACCGCGTTGCCGTCCAGACCTACCTTTGGGCAACAGCCCACAACATGGCACGTGGCCTGGAGACTTCGCCGAACTGGAATCGTGCCATGGAATCTTCTTTGGACTTCCTGCTGGTCCATCAGAACCCGAGCGACGGACTGCTTTCGAATTTTGGGTCGAATGACGGCGCTTTGCCAGTGCCGCTTAGTACGTGCGATTTTTCCGACTTCAGGCCTACTCTTCAAGCTATCAGTGTCGCGACCCGTCGAGAGCGGATTTATAAGCCCGGTCCATGGGACGAGATGGCCGTTTGGCTTTTCGGCGCTGAGGCTTTGAACCTCCCGCTGCGCCAATCCGAGCGCAAGTCGGTCTCCTTCGCGCATAGCGGATATCATGTTTTACGAGGGCATAACGAAAACAGCTTTGCCAGCTTCCGCTGTGGCAGTTTGCTGGAGCGCTTCTCGCAGATCGATATGCTCCACCTTGATGTTTGGTGGCGTGGGCACAACGTACTCGTGGATGCCGGAAGCTATATGTACAACGGCCCCCAGGAATGGCATGACTACTGCTTGCGCACCGGTTGCCACAACACCGTCAAAGTCGATGGACTTGACCAGATGGTCCATTTACGACGGTTCAAAAACGTCCACTGGACTCAGGCGAAGCTCCTGTCTTTTAAGGAACGCACCGATTGGGTCTTGTGCGAGGGCGAACACTACGGCTTCCAGCGCCTACCCGGCAAGTGCGTTCATCGCCGTTCCGTACTTCACGTAAAGGACGACATTTGGATTGTTCTTGATGCCGTGTCGGGGTTCGGCAGCCATGAGGTTCGGTTGCACTGGCTGGGGGGAGACTATCCCTTCCAAGCGGGCAATGGTGGTTCGTCGATGCACCTGCATACGCCGGACGGGCTCTTCAGTGTTTCGACCTTCGACGAGTCCGCGAACCTGCTGTCCGGGAATGTGGTAGTGGGAGGCGAATCTCCGCCCCGGGGGTGGCTGTCCCGCTATTATGCGGAGAAAGTGCCGGTACCGTCGTTGACTGTAGAGCGTGAGGGAAAGCTGCCTCTCTTGAGCCTCTCCGTGCTCTGTGCCGGAGTGCCCGAAGCGCAAGCGTCCAATGGCAACTGGAGAGTTGTGGCGGGAGAGACTACTGCCGAGTTCACGGTTTCGGATTCCGGCATCGATCCAGCCGGCATCCGCGTCCTTGGTCCTCTATGGAGCGCCCAAGATCGGCAACCACTCAGGGCGCATTGATTTCGATGAAGATCTTGGTTTTGCATCAGTACTACCTAATGGCTGGCCAGGCTGGCGGCTCTCGGTTCAACGAAATGGCGCGCTTCTGGACAGAAGCCGGCGATCAGGTTACCGTGATCGCCGGCACGGTTGACTATGTGAGCGGCGTCAAGCCCGAAAAATATAGAGGCCGTTTTCTCGTGAAAGAAAATGACAACGGCGTCACCGTTTGGCGATGCTATGTCCCGGAAAGCTACGGAAGAAGTTACGCCGGGCGGATGTGGGCGTTCTTCGCCTTTGTGCTTTCCGCATCAGCAGCTGTCATGCGTGTGGAGCGGCCAGATGTAATCGTCGCTAGCTCTCCGCCATTGGTCATTGCTTTGCCGGCGTTGCTTGCGGCGCGCCTGCGTTGGGGCCGCATACCATGGGTCTTCGAGGTCCGTGACCTCTGGCCGGAGAGTGCTGTCACCACAGGAGTGCTCTCGGCGGATTCTCTGCTCACCCATACTCTTTACGGCCTCGAAAGGTGGGCTTGTCGTCTTGCTGATCGCATCAATGTACTCACCCCGGCCTTCAAAGATGACATTGGCAGACGAGGCTTAGCGGATGCCGCCAAGATCAGTCTGATCCCCAACGGTGCCGATCTGGATCAATTCACCCCCGGTCCCATGTACAACGGCATTCGCCGCGAATTCGGCTGGGGTGAGCGCTTCGTCGTGTTATACGCCGGCGCACATGGGCGTGCCAATGCAGTTGGCCAGCTCGTTGACGCAGCCGAATTACTTCAGGACCGTCCCGACATTCTTATTGCTACCGCCGGTGATGGCAATGAGCGCAACATGCTCCAATTTGCCGTTCGCGCCCGCCGCCTACGAAACATTGTTTTTCTTGGAGCTCAGCCGAAAGAAAGAATGCCGGCGCTGATCAGCGCCGCAAACGTTGGCGCTGCGGTTCTCCAGAACAATCCCACATTTAGGACCGTTTATCCAAACAAAGTTTTTGACTACATGGCATGCTGCCGTCCCACGTTGCTGGCTATTGATGGCGTTGCGCGGCAACTTGTCTGCGACCAAGCTCGCGCCGGCGTCTTCGTTGAGCCGGAAAACGCGGCGGCCATCGCAAATGCAATCCGGCACCTTGCCGATCATCCGGCAGAGTGTGAAGAAATGGGGGCCAACGGCCGTAGTTGGGTGTTAGCAAACGCCAGCCGGCAGGCACTGGCTGCGCGCTATCTCGATCTGATGCGGGAGCTTGTAAACCACTAGTCGCCTCCGAGCATTATCCAACGCAGTATTATTCGCCATATTATTCCGATGCCTGAAATAACTGTTGTTGCTGGCGCGCGGCCAAATTTCATGAAGGTCGCGCCTATCCTGCGCGCTCTTCGCCACACCTCTATCAGGCCACGCCTGGTTCATACGGGCCAACACTATGACGTCCAGATGTCCGATGTATTCTTCCGGCAGCTCGGTATCCCCGCCCCTGACGTTCATTTAGATGTTGGTTCGGGAACACACGGAGCGCAGACAGCAAGAGTCCTCGAATCGTTCGAGAGTTACTTGACGAGCACTGCAGAGCCCCAGCGGGGTGTAGTCGTTGTCGGCGACGTGAACTCAACGATGGCTTGCACCCTGGCTGCTGTGAAGCTGGGGGTCTCGGTTGCACATGTCGAGGCCGGGCTGCGGTCGTTCGATCGTGGCATGCCGGAAGAAATTAATCGCCTCGTCACGGATGCCGTCGCACAGGTCCTGTTCATCAGTGAGCCCGCGGGAGTCGATAATCTCCGGCATGAGGGGGTTTCGGAAGATAGGATCCACTACGTTGGTAACGTCATGATCGATACCCTCGTCCACGAACTGCCATGTGCCGAGGCGCTTGACATGCCTGGTACGCTTGGCCTCTGCCGTGGCGGCTACGCTGTGGTGACGCTACACCGGCCTTCAAATGTGGACGATCCAAGCCGGCTCTCGGCACTTGTGGAATTGCTTCTGCGCGCCGCCAAGAAAATTCCTGTAGTGTTCCCGCTCCATCCAAGAACGCGAGAGAGACTTTGCGCAGCGGGACTGACTGAGAAGCTTGAGGCTGGTGTCAAGCTCCTCAATCCGCTTGGATATCGCGAGAACCTTGGGCTAATACAATCAGCGAAGCTCGTTCTGACCGATTCCGGGGGGATTCAGGAGGAGACTGCATTCCTCGGGGTGCCATGTTTGACACTGCGTTCGAACACCGAGCGACCCGCTACCGTTATGTACGGCACGAACACACTCGTGGGAGAGGATCTTGATCGCGCCTACATGGCTGTCAATGATGTAGTCTCTGGGGCGTACAGGCGAGGAACGGCTATCCCCGGATGGGATGGGTGCGCGGCCGAACGCATTGTCTCTATTCTCGAAGCCATCTGGGGTGACGGAAGATGACGGATCTCCAAACCAATGCATCCCGAGAGCAGCAGGGCACTAGGAAGCGGCAAAATCCGCAGTGCGGCTGGCAATGGATCATAAAACGTGCGCTGGATGTGACGGTTGCAGCGGTGGGGTTGGTATTGCTCTCGCCGTTGTTGACAGTGGTAGCGATGGCGATCCGCATGACGATGGGCAAGCCGGTACTGTTTCAGCAGGTGCGTCCGGGGAAGTATGCGCGTCCGTTCACCCTGCTTAAGTTCCGTACCATGAACAACGGCAAAGATCGCGAAGGCCGGTTGCTGCCAGATGGCGAGCGACTGACTAGGCTGGGGTGCTTTCTGCGCACGTGCAGCCTGGACGAGTTGCCGCAACTATGGAACGTGCTGAGAGGCGACATTAGCCTGGTGGGGCCGCGCCCGCTACTGACGGAGTACCTTGAGCGGTATACGCCGGAGCAGGGGCGGCGACACGAGGTGATGCCGGGCGTGACGGGCTGGGCGCAGGTCAACGGGCGGAACGCGCTAAGCTGGGAGGAAAAATTTGTGCTGGATGCGTGGTATGTCGAACACTGGGGGCTGGGGCTGGATTTGAAGATCCTGGCGAAGACGGTTTGGCGCGTGCTGAGACGAGAGGGGATCTCGACCCAAGGCCACGCGACGATGGCGGAGTTCAAGGGCTCGGCGGAGTTGAAATCGACTGAGCACGTATGACCCAAAAAGCCAAGTGCAGATTGATCTTGCTCGGCGGCGGTGATTTGTGCCGCGAGTTGCTGTGGACAGCGGCATCGGTGCCTTCGGACCAGCGTGATTGGGAGCCATTCGGCATCCTGGATGACAACCCCGATGCTGCCCGTGAACACCTGTGTAGACGCGGACTGAGGCTACCAGTGCTTGGGGCGGTACGGGACCACCAGCCCAAGGAGGAAGAAGTCTTTCTCCCCGCAATTGGCAGCCCAGTTGACAAGCTGAAAACAGCGGAATTGATCGAATCACGCGGCGGTCGGTTCATTAACCTGTTGCATCCCACGACAGTCGTCGCGCCTGATACCAAAATGGGCATAGGCAACTTCTGCTTTGTCTATTCCGTCATCAGCGTGGGTGCCGTGCTGGAAGACTTCGTCACTCTAAACGTGTCGGCTGTGGTCGGTCACGATGCCCGGGTTGGACGCGGCTCTACCCTAAGTCCCGGCAGCATTCTTTGTGGTAACGTGAGCCTCGGACGCGGCGTGTTCCTGGGCACCGGCGCGAGCATTGTCCCAGGCCAGACCGCAGGAGACCTTTCTTCGCTAGGTGCAGGGAGCGTAGCACTGCGCTCAATCGAGGCACAGATGATCGTGTTCGGCGTACCGGCCCGTCCCATCACTCCGCCCCGTGCTTCCGGCGAGGCGAATCCAATCCCAAACGGCGACAAACGCTTATGACTTTTCCAATTCAGCTCATGTCCGAAAACGAACAGAAGTTGCGTAATGTATTTTGCGAAGTTCTTCAGCTGCCCGCCGAGGAGATCCACGCAGGCGTCGCTTACGACAAAACCAAGACATGGGATTCGGTGGCTCACATGGCGCTGGTTGCTGCCATCGATTCAGCGTTTGACATCATGATGGACACCGACGATGTCATTGACATGAACAGCTACGGAAAGGCGAAAAAGATCCTCGGCAAGTACGGAGTGCATTTCTGATGCTGCTCGAAGACAAGGTGATATGGATCACGGGGGCGTCGCGCGGGATCGGGCGCGCTACGGCTTTGCAATGTGCTTCTCATCGTGCTTCGCTTTTACTTAGTGCCCGCTCCCTGGAGGGTCTGCGTGAAACCGCGTCAGCCGCCGTACAGGCGGGCAGCCCAATCGTGGAAGTCGTGCCCATGGACGTCAGTGATTCCGGTTCCATCAAGTCAGCATTCCAGCAAGTGCACCGCACGACCAAGCGCCTGGATGTGCTTGTCAACAACGCCGGCATATTGCGCGACGCTCTGCTCGGCATGATAAACGACGCGCAGATCCAGGAAGTCATGCAAACCAATGTGTACGGTACCATACAACTCATGCAGTACGCCGCCCGCATGATGATGCCACGCAGGAATGGATCGATCGTGAACGTTGCATCTATTATCGGCCGAACTGGAAACGAGGGCCAGGTGGTCTATGGCGCGAGCAAAGCAGCAGTAATCGGCGCCACGAAATCGGCCGCACGCGAGCTGGCGCCGCACAACGTAAGGGTTAATGCGGTTGCCCCCGGCGTGATCCAGACAGACATGATCGCCAATATTCCTCTACCAAAAATGGAGGAATTGCGGCATTCTATTAAGATGGGCAGACTCGGGACTGCGGAAGAGGTGGCCCGGGTTATTTTATTTCTTGCTTCTGATCTATCTGTCTACGTGACCGGCCAAGTGATCGGGGTCGATGGCGGTATGTGGTTATGAGGTTCTGGGAGCTGAATCACCCGAGTGAGCAGATAGCCATCGTTGATGGCGCCTCGGGTTTTCGCTGGAGTTACGGCGATTTGCAGCGCAAGGCTGATGCGTTGCGAACATTGCTACCAAGTCACACAAAGAGCCTGGGATTTCTGCTGTGCCAGAACAAGTTTGAAAGTGTCGCCGCGTATATTGGGGCGCTCCAGGCGCGAACGGCAGTGGCCCTGTTCGATGCCGCGCTGTCTCCCGAGCTACTGGCCAACTTGCTGCTACGGTATCGACCTCAGTGGGTAGTGGCTCCCATGGAGGTTCAGCCCTCCGCCGACTACCGGACCACTGCCTTCGGCGAGAGTTACTGCGTATGGCAAACGCACTCCTCGACCGAGATTAGGCTGTTTCCGGAACTTGGGATCCTATTGTCAACTTCTGGCTCGACTGGAAGCCCGAAGTTGGTCCGCCTTTCGTATGCCAATGTTCAGACCAACGCGGATTCTATCCGCCAATACCTGATGCTGACATCCGCGGAAAGGCCAATCACCTCGCTGCCAATGCCGTATTCCTATGCGTTGTCAGTCATCAATAGCCATTTATTGGCGGGTGCCACGCTGCTGATGACCGACCAGACGATCGTTCAGCGTAGCTTCTGGGATTTCTTCGAGGCTGAACAGGCGACCTCGCTGGCTGGCGTACCCTACATGTATCAGACAATGTTGCGCATCGGCCTACTCAAGCGCGACCTGCCCTCTTTGCGTACGTTAACCCAAGCAGGCGGGGCGCTCGCCCCGAAACTTGTCGAACAGGTGCACACCATCGCGCGGCAGCGCGGGTGGTCGTTCTTCGTGATGTACGGCCAGACCGAGGCCGCGCCGCGCATCTCTTATGTGCCACCGCAATTCCTCGCGGAAAAGGTCGGGTCGATCGGCATTCCCATACCTGGAGGCCGCATGTGCCTTAATCCGGATACTGGGGAGATCATATACAGTGGGTCCAACGTGATGCTCGGGTACGCTCAGAGCCCCGATGATTTGGCCTGCGGTGACGAGCTCAATGGCGTGCTGCACACAGGCGATCTCGGGCGGCAGGATGAGTCTGGCTTCTTCTATGTGACCGGACGCATGAGGCGCTTCCTCAAAGTTCATGGGCAACGCCTTAGCCTGGACGAAATAGAGCGAAATCTGCAACATCATTTCGAAATGCCGTTTGCCTGCTTCGGAACCGACGAGCGGCTCTGTATTGCGGTGGAGGACAGTCGCCGAGTTAGCATGATCGCGCAATATGTTTCTGCAATGTATCAGCTGCACCACAGTGCGGTATCAGTATGGTTCGTCGAACGCTTGCCGCACACGGCCAACGGCAAGACAGACTACAACGCGCTGGCGGCCGCAGAGCCGGTACAAATGCAGGTCAACCGTTCCCATGCAATCACTGACTAAACAGGCAGTTGCCCCCTACGGTGAACAGCGCGTCGTCAAAGGGGTGCGCCTGCTTGCCGAGCTCAATGAACTAACGGCCTGGCACAACCAGCATTGCAAGGAATACCGCCGCATCTTGGATGTGATGTATGGTGGCCGGCGCAAAGCAATGTCGCTTGAGGAAGTCCCTTTCCTTCCTGTGCGCCTTTTTAAGACAATTGAGCTTGTGAGCGTGCCACGGGAATCCGTGGTGAGGACTCTGACCTCTAGCGGAACCACCGCGCAGCAGCCATCGAAGGTCTTCCTCGACAAAGAGACGGCACACCAGCAGAGTCGCGTGCTGACCGCCATCATGAAAGATTATCTAGGCCCACAGCGGCTACCGATGGCGATCATCGACCATGCAGGTGTACTGAACAATCGTTACACATTTTCCGCGCGTGGAGCAGGGGTCCTCGGTTATTCGCAGTTCGGACGCGACCATGTCTACCTACTCAACGAGTCGATGCAGATCAACTGGGAGGCAATCGAGGGCTTCCTGGCTCGGCACAGCGCGGAAACTGTACTGTTGTTCGGGTTCACTTACATGGTCTGGAAGTACTTATACGAGGGGAGCATAACTGCCGGGCGTCAACTAGACTTCAGCAACAGCATTTTGATCCATGGTGGCGGCTGGAAAAAGCTGGCTGACCAGCAGGTTTCGAATGAGGAATTCAAGAGCGGGTTGCACGACCAGTTCGGTATCCATCGTGTACACAACTACTACGGCATGGTCGAGCAGACTGGCTCGGTTTTCATGGAGTGTGAGGCTGGATTTTTCCACGCATCCGGGTTTTCCGACGTGCTGGTGCGACAGCCGGAGTCGCTCGAAGTTACATCAATCGCAGAAATCGGAGTATTGCAGCTGTTGAGTAATGTTCCCCGTAGCTATCCTGGCCACAGTTTACTGAGCGAAGACCTCGGAATGCTCATCGGGGAAGACGACTGCGTCTGCGGTCGTAGAGGCAAGTATTTTCTGGTCCATGGCCGCTTGCCGCAGGCTGAACTCAGAGGCTGCAGCGATACGCACCAGGAGGGTCGCTAAATGGAAGTGCTAGCCCCACATATGGATTCTGCGAACTGGAAAGACGGCTACAAGGGATTGCTGGCCCAGCCCGTTCTGCCCCCATTCGATCCCGTGGTCCTAGACTTCATTGATGCAGTGTCCAAGCGGCTGCTGCTGGAGGTTGCAACACGGTCCCTGTCTGAGCTGATGGTGGTAGCACACTGGATGCGGATGGCGCACCTGTTGGAACTTAGACGCGAGTTCAGAAGGCAGGAGGGACTGCGGGTAGCGAGAGGCGTGGTCGTGCATTTTGCCCCCGCCAACGTAGATTCTATCTTTTTGTACTCTTGGTTTCTGTCGTTGCTTGTGGGCGACTCGAACCTCGTCCGGCTTTCCACGCGGCGCGGGCTGCAGATGAACTACCTGCTCGCGACCATCAACCACGTCCTGGATCAGCCCGCCTTCGCAGCCATCAGAGCACGCAACTTGATACTTTCGTACGAACACGACGACAGCGTGAGCACGATCTTATCGGCTGGGTGCGATGTGCGTGTGCTGTGGGGCGGCGACCAGACCATCGCAGCTTTGCGGCGCCTTGAGCTGCCGCCGCTGGCCACCGAATTGGTTTTCGCGGACCGGTTTTCGCTGGCAGCGCTAAACGCCGCTGCAATAGTCGGCCTGCAACACAAGCCATTTCATGAATTGGTCTGCCAGTTCTTCAATGACACGTTTTGGTTTGACCAGCTAGCTTGTTCGTCGCCGCGGCTGGTGGCCTGGATCGGTGAGCGCAACGATTTGATCGCGGCACAGAAGCGTTTTTGGCCTGCGCTGAAAGCCTATGTCACTGAGCGGCGAGTGTCGTATCCGGCCGTCGTCGGTATCAATCGCATGACTGCATTGTACGCGTGCGCGGCTCGAGGAGAAATTGATCACCTGCCGGTGCCAGTTACCGAGTTCCCGGCGCGCGCACACCTGGGTCACGGCATCTTGGGGTTCCGTGAGCACCATTGCGGTGGAGGATTGTTTTTTGAGACCGAGCGGTCCGCCTTGCCACTGCTGGCGGATATTCTTACGAGCAAAGACCAAACGCTATGCTATTTTGGTTTCAACCGCGACGACCTGACCCAACTCGCACGAATACTGCCGACACGCTCCATCGATCGCATGGTGCCGGTCGGCCGAGCGCTGGCATTCTCGCACGTATGGGACGGCGTAGACCTGCTGCACGCATTTAGCCGACGGGTGGACATCAATTAGCTGCATTCGGGCCAATAATCTCGCAAGGACATCTCTAGTTCCGAAGTGGTGGAAGTATTCGAAGTTGTTCTTTGTTAAGGACGAGCGACAGAAGCATTCTCCCCAACGGCTGAGATCAAACAGCACTTCAGCCTGTTTTCTGAGTCGGCCCCAAATGAACGCCGTGCCCAGGAAGAGCGTACCTCTGTTCAGCATATTGACAGGGTCCGATACTAGGGTAGCGCCGCCACACTGATACAGCTTTTCATCACTTTGCGAAAGCACGCGGACCACGGAAAGAGGGAGATTGCTAACTTTTTTCGAGATAGCGTCAAGTTCAAAACATGAAATACCAAATGTGTAACTTAGGGAGTGCGCCTGAACACAAGGTTGTATTTGGCTCTTGGCCTTATTTTGCCGAAGATGAAGTAGAAGCTGCCGCAAGAGTCTTACGGTCCGGCAACGTGAATTACTGGACCGGGGAGGAGGGCCGGCAGTTTGAGCGGGAGTTCGCGGAATTCGCTGGGTGCAAGCATGCTGTGGCGCTGGCTAATGGAACGGTTGCGCTGGAAGGTGCGCTGAAGGCGCTCAGCATAGGTCCCGGTGATGACGTAATCACCACGAGCAGGACCTTCATTGCGTCCGCGAGCTGCGCTGTAGCTGTCGGAGCGCGGCCGGTCATGGTAGACGTTGATCGTGATAGCGGGAACATTACCGCCAGCACCATTCGGTCCGGGATTACGCCTAGAACAAAGGCCATCATTGCTGTTCATCTCGCAGGCTGGCCTTGCGACATGGATCCTATGCTGGAATTAGCGCGCGAACACAATCTCTACGTGATTGAAGATTGTGCGCAAGCGCACGGCGCCACTTACAAAGGGCGCCCAGTCGGATCTTTGGGAGACATTGCCGCTTTTTCGTTCTGCCAGGACAAGATCATGACGACTGCGGGAGAGGGCGGCATGCTCACAACCAACAATTCCGAACTGTGGGAACGCGTGTGGAGCTACAAGGATCACGGCAAGAGCTACGACGCCGTCTACAACCGGCAGCATCCGGCCGGATTCCGGTGGTTGCATGAGTCGTTTGGGACCAACTGGCGCATGACTGAAGTCCAGTCCGCCATTGGACGAGTGACCCTGAAGAAGGTTCCCGGCTGGGTGAGCACTCGGCGTAAGTACGCGACCATACTCACGGCTGGCTTTTCGAGGGTTCCAGGCTTGAGAGCGACTGTTCCGCCTACCGAGTTCGGGCATGCATATTACAAGCACTACGCTTTTGTTCGGCCCGATAAACTGCGCGCCGGATGGGACCGCGACCGCATTATGCATGCAATCACCGCCGAAGGCATCCCGTGTTTCACTGGCAGTTGCAGCGAGATTTATCTTGAGAATGCTTTCCCGCCGGAATGGCGACCGAACAGCAGGCTGCCGATTGCGCGTGAACTGGGTGAAACCAGTTTAATGTTCCTGGTGCACCCGACATTGTCGGAAGAGGCAATCGAGGGCACGTGTCGTGTGGTGGAGAAAGTGTTGGAAGCCGCGACCTCATCGGTAGCGTTTGCTGTGGCTGCGTCGTCGGCCAGCACCGACTGAACCGGTCAGTTGTGACTGCTCCTCAACATAACAGAGGTGGGTTCTTGCATGGAGGTTAGTCTATGAATATTGCCGTCATCGGTTCCGGTTATGTAGGGTTAGTGGCGGGAGCATGTTTTGCCGAACTTGGGCACGAAGTTGTTCTGGTAGATAACGACCCGCTGAAATACGCCGCGCTGGCTCGCGGCGAGTGTCCTATCCACGAAGAGCATCTGCCCGAATTGCTGGCCCGCCATCGGGGCAAGCGGCTGGCCTTTTCCGATTGTTTGCCGGCGGCGGTTCGGGCCAGCCGTGCGGTGTTCATCGCGGTCGGCACACCGCCGACGCACAACGGCGAAGCTGACCTGACCTACGTTGAGTCGGTGGCGCGCGCAATTGCTGGCGCTGTCGACGACTACAAGATCATCGTGGCCAAAAGTACCGTACCGGTGTACACAAGTGATTGGGTCCGCCGAGTGATGATCCTGAACGGCGCTCCTGGCGACCGTTTTGACGTGGCTTCAAATCCCGAGTTTCTGCGCGAGGGGACGGCGGTCACCGACTTCCTGTATCCCGATCGCATTGTTATTGGTGCGAATACCCCGGCGTGCTCCAACATTTTGCAGGAGATTTACCAGCCGCTGCTCGACGGCAGCTATTACCAGCGGCAGGACGCAATTCCGAATCCGAGATGCACTGCCATGCCGCCGCCAGTTATCGTCACCAGCACAAAGTCGGCAGAGGTTATCAAGTACGCGTCCAACGCCTTCCTGGCGATGAAGATTAGCTTTATCAATGCAGTGGCGACTATTTGCGAATCCGTAGGGGCAAACGTGGACGATGTGCGAGACGGTATAGGCACTGATACACGCATCGGTAAGCGGTTCCTCTATCCCGGCATCGGCTATGGCGGATCGTGCTTTCCCAAGGACCTGTCGGCGTACCGCGCCGTCGCCCACGAATGCGGCTATGACTTTCGCCTGCTGGAAGAGGTGATGCACATCAATGACAACCAGCGGCAGCGCTTTTTGCAGAAAGTGCGCAAGGCATTGTGGACGCTCAAGGGCAAGCGCGTGGGCGTGCTGGGGCTGGCATTTAAAGGCGGTACGGACGACGTGCGGGAGTCGCCGGCGCTGGCGATTATCGAGTCATTGGTCGCGGAAGGATGCGAGATTCAGGCATACGATCCGGCTGCAAACGAGCGTGCACGGGAGATTCTTGGGACTAGAAACATACGGTACGTTGATTCCGCGTATGCTGCAGCAGAGAACGCCGACGCGCTGCTGGTGTTGACCGAATGGGAAGAGTTTAAGAGCGTTGACTTCGCGCGCGTAAGGGAGCTGCTACGCTATCCCATCATGATCGATGGGCGCAACCTGTTCGACCCCGAGACCATGCGCGAGCACGGCTTCATGTACCTGAGCGTTGGCCGGCCCGATGTGTCGTTTAAGGAAGTGAAAACGCGAAAGGCAACCGCGGCGGACTAGGCATGCTGTTCGCCAAGCCGAAGACGCAACGCTGGGGTCCCGCTTGCCCAACATAACAGCTGACTTCGATGTTATAAGTTGGATTTGTGCGCCCCTCTTCGGATCGCACCTCTGCGATGTTCTGATTGCAGAAGGACGCAGGGTAATTGCGGATAACCTGCTGACCGGCCGCGAGGAGAATCTCGCGCAGCCGTCGAGTGCATTTTGATTTCGCGTCACCCGCCAGTCGGGGACTACATGACCCATGGGGTGGAAACGCTGCAGATGGGGTCTCTGGGAGTATTCAACTTCCTGGAGCGATCCCGGAAATACAAGGCAAAGTTGTTGCTGGCATCAGTCTTCCGAGTGTTATGGCAATCCGCTGGAGCATCCGCAGACGGAGCGCTGTTGGGCCCGCCTAATCCGATTGGCTGCCGTTCCGTCTATGACGATTCCCAGCGCTTTGCCGAGGCCGCAACCATTTCACTGGTATTATGGGGCATTGAATTGCAGTTCTGTTGTCCCAATTCCAACGCTACTCGACATCAAGGACAAGCGGTGCCCGTCGATGCATAAATAGTGCCATCGGCATGAACGCACACGGCACGATCACCCGTGCCTGCCAAAGACGCATTTTGGTTATATCCAGTGCTGTCCCAATCAGCAACCACGACAGGGCTCACCGGATTTGTTCCTGGTGCGGCGCGATAAAGTTGCACATGATCGTTCCCTACACTCCAACCCCATCCAGCCTTGCTCGTATCATCTAAATTCCAGTGGCCCCTCACAAGAGTTAGGTTCGACGTAAGATCCAGCCGAACCGCTCCAGTAGCAGCTATTACCTGTCCCAGCCGAACGTAGCCCGTATCTGGCCCCTTGTATATCACCGGACCAACCCCTCCAGCAAACGCGGTCGGCCACGGTGTCCACCCAGAGGTTGTGCTTACGTTATTTATGAAATTGTGGTTGCCGAATCCTGCGACGTGGTTATCCGAGATGGTGTTCAGCCCAAAGCAATTCGCAAACGTGAACCCGACTTCGTACTGTCCTAGGTACAGGTCCGTGGTGTTGCCTTCAAACCGCATCCCGTCGAAGGTAGCGTTGTGAGCTTCATAGCCTGGCGTGCCCACGTTGGCATAGACCCCATAGTTGAGGGCTTCCATGTTCCCGCCACGAAATATCGCCGTCTCGCCGTTGTTGTTGAGAAAGGTCACCCCTTTGGAGCCACTTAGGTGATCGCCAAAGACGCGAAGATTATCAAACATCAGCGTCGTCACTACATTGGGCGAGGTAGAGGTCACTGTAACCCCTGTTTTGACGTGATTACAGGTCAAGTTCTGAAAGTCGTTGAAAATGGAATCTACGGTACCGCCGTCAACCTGCACACACTGTGTGGCGTTTGTGCCCGAACCTGCGTTACCCTCAATGTAGCTATCCTTGCCGTTGAACTCGTGTGTCTGGAGGAGTTTGAGGCCCTTGGCTGTGTCGGCTGTCAGTGAGGCCGTCAGCCCGTCCACGTGATTGTGATACTGGTTGCCGCCTGACGTGCCCACCACAACCATAAAATCAGAGCCGACGTAGCTCAACTTAGCCCCGGGAGAAGCCTTGAGAGTGGCATAATCGGATGCAAGCTGAATGTTGTGTGTCCCCAGCGCAAAGGTGGCCGAAAAATCGAGTTGCAATGTGATGGGCGCTTTGAGCACGATGTTAGCCGAACAAGTGCCGAGCGGAGCAGAGGCGTAGCGAACCATTCCGCCGGTCATGCCCGCATCCGTGACTGCATTGTTGACTTGTGCACACCAGTCGGCGCCGGGGAACTCATTGGCAAAGCGCACACCTTCAAACCATTTGACAATTCTGCCGGAATCTTTAGCCGACAACATCTGGCTGTGCCCGAAGGCCATCGCTAGCAAAAGGGAAATCACGGTCAATGTAGTCTGTCTCATGCTCTGCCTCCGGCAATTGGGGGTTGCCTTGCGCCAGTATTGTAAACTTTTGGCAGTCGGTAGTGGCAGGATTGAACGGGGTGAAAGCCAGTGGCCGAGGTGAATCTCTGCATGGGGGTTGGTCTATGAACATTGCCGTCATCGGTTCCAGCTATGTCGGGTTAGTGGTAGGGCCTATTTTGCTGAACTGGGACATGAGGTTGTTCTGGTAGACGACGACCCGGCCAAGTATGCCGTACTCATACGCGGCGAGTGTCCTATCCACGTAGCACAGAGCGCCGACGGACCGAGTGGGAAGAGTTTAAGAACGTTAACTTGGCGCGCGTAGGGGAGCTGCTGCGCTATCCCATCATAATCGATGAGTGCAACCTGTTCGACCCCGAGACCATGCGCGAGCATGGCTTCATGTACCTGAGCGTTGGCCGGCCCGACGTGTCGTTGAAGGAAGTGAAAGTACAAAGGGCAAAGGCAGCAGACTAGGCATGCTGTTTGCCAAGTCGAAGAAACAACGCCGTGTTCCCGCTAGCCCGACATAACGGCCAGTTTCGAAGTTGAAAGATAAATTTGCGCAGCCCCAACTACGAGAAGGTGGCAAGATGCGTGTTTTGGTGACTGGTGGAGCGGGTTTTCTCGGATCGCACCTCTGCGATGTTCTGATTAAGGAAGGGCACAGGGTAATCGTGGTGGATAACCTGCTGACCGGCCGCGAGGAGAATCTCGCGCAGTTGCGCAGGGAGCCGCGCTTCGAACTGTTGATACAGGATATATGCAGGCCGTTTGACTGCGGTGCTGTCGACCATATTTTTGATTTTGCGTCTCCCGCCAGCCCTGTGGACTACATGACTTATGGGGTGAAAACGCTGCAGGTGGGGTCTCAGGGAGTATTCAACTGCCTGGAGCTGTCCCGGAAATACAAGGCGACGTTCTTGCTGGCATCCACTTCCGAGTGTTATGGCGACCCGCTGGAGCATCCGCAGACGGAGCGCTATTGGGGCCACGTGAATCCGATCGGTCCCCGTTCCGTCTATGACGAGGCCAAGCGCTTTGCCGAAGCTGTAACTATGGCTTACCACCGGTATTATGGGGCAGACACACATATTGTCCGTATTTTCAACACCTATGGCCCGCGCCTGCAATTAAACGACGGGCGCGTGATCTCCAACTTCCTGAAGCAGGCTTTGATGGGCGAACCACTTACCGTTTATGGCAATGGCACGCAGACGCGCAGTTTCTGTTACGTCTCCGATGAAATCGAAGGTATTCTGCGTCTGTTGCGTTCCGAGGAGCACTACCCGGTGAACATCGGCAACCCGCACGAGTTCACCATACTGGAGTGCGCCCAGGAGGTTCTGAACGCCACTGGCTCAAACAGTGAGATCCGGTTTGAACCGCTGCCGGAGGATGACCCCAAACAACGCTGCACCGACATCAGCAAGGCGAAGGCCCTGCTAAGTTGGGAACCGACGATCGATTTGGAGACCGGATTGAAGCCCTCGATACCTTATTTCCAGGAATGCCTGACTTTGAAGTGCCCAGAGTCCCTACGGTAGGATTGATCGGATGCTAGACGACGGATCTAACTCGATGGAACACGGCATGGAAGCCCCGTTGACAGAACCAACACACGAGCATCGGCGGCATCGACGACGTCGTCGCCGGCATGGACATTCGCGGCGGAAGCGACTGAAGAAAGTAGCACTCCGGCTGGGCATTATGGGGTTCGTTTTCTTGGTGATTGCAGCAATAGTGTATGTATGTTTGGCCCAGTAGCCAATTGCGACAATCGCGCAGTCGCCGGTGTTCGGGCGATCCAGATTTGCCGCTCTGAAAACAGGCGAGTTGGGCTTGCGAGATGAACAGGATCATGCAGCTGGCGCGCAAGAGTACTGACTGAAGATCGTCGAAGACTGCGCACAGGTAAAGGCCGGGCCGGAAAGAGCCAACAAAAGGGAATTGAGCTGTTTCTTAGGTGGACTGAAAAGATTCTTGTTTCCGTCCCCGCAGAGTTGGCAACGCCAACAATCGCGCTCGAGCACACGCTTATGTAGCTCTTGATTTCGGCGGGATCGAGCCGATGGCGTATCATGCTGCCTGCCGCAGTCGCTGCAGAAACTCCGTTTACTGAGCATGGGGCATAAGAGAGAACCTTCAGTACAAGGCGTTTAGCGGAATTTCCGAACCCCCTTCCAAGTTGGCTCCCGCCAGGAAATCCGCGCGAATCATCTCCAGGCAATAACCCCGAGACCTGTCCGAGCCAAGCATTCGGGCGGCAGTTTCCATCGCCTGCTCGATCACCGGCAGTTGGCTCTTGTACAATTTAAAGTAAATGATCTCCCGCGGCTCGGCCTCCGGGCCATTGAGCGCCCGCTCGAGCTCCTGCTTAAAGGGATCGAATGGCAGATTTTTCGCTTTGTGCAACCACTTTGCACAATCGAATTGCTGGCCTTCGCGGCGTGCCAGCTTGGCAAGCTCTGTCGCTTTGCTCCATCCCACCTCCTTCAATCCCCTCCGTACTGTCTTTGGCAGCTGTTCGTGGATGGCCATCAGGTAGTACGCCTTCCTTCTCGATTCCGGGAAACGTCGCTCGAGAAATGCCTCGAACGATTTCAGGCTTTCCACTCGCCAATACTGTCCCGCCCGCACCTCGCACAAGTAGCGCCCTAAATCGACGAAACGCGTATCGCGCACCTTCCCGACCTGTTGCTCCCAGGCAAGAATCTGATCGATTTTGGTCAGCACAAACTGCGCTCGTTTTCGGTTGAGCTTGGGCGGCATCGGTGGATTCTCAGAAATCAATCCCGTCAAGCCAATCAAGGTCGGCCCCTTGTTCCCGCATCAGCCTGCGTTGTACCATCTCGGGCCTGTCTAGACAAAGCCCAAGATAAGGACAGCTCAGGCAGCCGTTCTGCGGGAAACGGATTCCACTGTCGAGTCTGCGACACATGTCCCAGGTTTGAAACTAGCGAAGGGAAGCCAGCAGAGACGCGCGCCCAGCCACAGAATTGGCTTTAGTCGCCCCAGCCCTCGGCCGCATACGACCGGAGCAAACAGATCTGGTTCCCAGAGTGGGAGCGATCGCGGCGATTGACGAAGAGAACGAGCTGGCCGAATGAATTCGGAGGCCTCGCCGAGAGAACAAGGAAAAAGCAATGGCAGGCAAGGAAGTTTCGCTCGCAAGATGCGATACGCCCCATCGAAAGCTACGATTGCGATTCGGCAGCTCTTCGGATAGTCTAAAAGCTCTCAGCAAGCGTAGGGGAAGTGTAGATTCAGATGCCGCTGGTCAGTGTATTGATGACGGCCTACAACCGCGAGGCGTTCATCGCTGAAGCGATTGAAAGCGTAATGGCCCAGATATTCACGGATTTCGAGCTGATCATCGTTGACGATAGCTCGAAAGATCGGACCGTGGAGATCGCAAACCACTACGCGGCGCGTGACCGCCGCATCCGTGTATTCGTCAACGAACGCAACCTGGGCGACTATCCTAATCGCAATCGTGCCGCAGCCCTCGCGAGCGGTACCTTCCTCAAATACCACGATTCCGACGACCTCCTTTACCCGCACTGCTTGTCAGTTGTTGTCCCTCTGCTGGCGGGCTGCCCCGAGGCAGCCTTTGCGCTGTCTCCCGGTGCACGGGATTGGACGGGTGGGCCATACCCAATGCTGCTAACGCCACGAATGTGCTACCAGCGCGAGTTCCTGGGTGGCGGCATGTTCCATGTAGGACCGGCGTGTGCCTTGTTCCGTGCGGAAGCTTTCCGACGGCTTGGCTACTTTCCTCAGGTTGGAGCGGCATCTGACAACGTGTTCTGGCTCAACGCATGCGCGTCGGAGAACGTCCTTCTTGTTCCGGGCGGGGTCTTTTGGTATCGCACACATGTCGGGCAAGAGCTGGTTTCGGCGCGTGCCCAAAAGGACTACATGCGCGCATTACGATGCCCCTGGGATGCGCTCAATGCGTCCACGTGTCCTCTGGAGCCTGACGAAGTGGAACTTGCCAAACGCAACTGGGCTTGGAACAATGGCCGAACGATTGTGAGAGATCTGATCGGCGGGCGCTTCCGCCAAGTGCACCAGCGCTGGACCAATTGTCCCCTTACGCTGGCTGAATGGCTCCGTTACTTTCGCCGCCAACGTCGCGACCCCCTTGCCGGAACACCGACCGACGATAATGGAAACTTCATAACACCGGACTGGGCAGGCTTCGGACACACGCACCTTTCTGAAAAGGAAGGCAAACACGGGACGGAGATCAGCTAGGGCGCCAGCAGGGTTGCGATATTCCTCGATAGGTCCAACCCAGTACGGGCGGTTTTTCGTCTCAAGGGACGACACCGGCGGCTATGGCCGACTGGTGCCAACGCCAACCAGTGATCACCATTTCCCTGAGAGAGAACTTCGCTTGCCAGTCCAACAGCTGCTGGGCCCGGGTTGGATTGGAGACCAGCACTGGAGGATCGCCAACCCTCCGTGCACCTACGCTGCGAGGGACTCTTCTCCCGGTGACTTCCTCCACAGCGGCGATGACCTCCTTGACGGAGTATCCACGACCGGTTCCAAGGTTCACTGCCAGCCGAGGCGATGATTCTAGGAACTCCAAGGCGAGCACGTGGGCTTCTGCCAGGTCCGACACATGAATGTAATCGCGGATGCAAGTGCCATCGGGTGTCGGGTAATCTTCCCCAAAAACCTCCAGCCCGGGCCCGTGGCCCGTTATGGCTCGAAAGATCACCGGAATCAGATGGGTCTCTGGCGCGTGCAACTCGCCGATTTCGCCGGCGCTATCGGCACCAGCCGCATTGAAGTAGCGCAAGGCTGCGAACCGCAGGCCGTATGCGGATTCATAGGCCTCAAGCGCCTGTTCAAAGGTGAGCTTGGTGACGCCGTAAGGATTCACCGGCAGCCGCGGCATATCTTCAGTGATCGGCACCTTGTCTGGAGCTCCGTAAACCGCACAAGTGGATGAGAAGATAATCCGCAGCACGCCTGTGTCGAGCATGGCATGCAACAGTTGAAGGCCGTTCTGGACATTGTTGTAAAAATACTTGCGTGGATTCTGCACTGATTCCCCGACATAGGCATGCGCCGCGAAATGCATTACCGCGTCGCAGCCCTTTAGCGACTTCGACAAGGTGGCAGTATCAGACAAGTCGGCAACGCGCAGGTCAAAGCCGCGCGCTAGGCGCTCGTGACCCGTGCTTAAGTTGTCGTAGATGAGAGGTTGGTGCCCCCGCTGCCGCAACGCCCGTACCACGTGACTGCCGATATATCCTGCCCCCCCAACGACCAGGACCTTCATCGATGCCTCCCTTAAACGGTTCCAACTATGGCATCCACCAATGATAGACCTCGTGGCTCAGTCCAAGCTAGGAACATGCCGGCGAAGAAAGGCAGCTTACTGACTTGAAGCACGTCAGCACCGCCGCTGAGCGAAGAATCAACGGCTGCGCGTATTTCAGGATCCGCTTGAAGCTTTTCGCTGAAGAGCTGCGGATAATCGAACAACGAAGTGGTCATGTTGGCGTACCGATTGAGGGCAATTGCTGTATCAACATTGCGCTCATCCGTCATGTTTTTGACGCCGAAAATATACTTCCAGACGGCAAAATCACCAAAGCCCACATCCACGTCCTTCAGGTGTGGAAGAAGGAAAAAGGGCGCTGGAAGCTGTTGGCCCGGCAAGCCTGTCCCCTGGATTAATGATGTTTGGTTCTTTGGTCGTACCTGCCGCGTGGATTCCACACATACTTTTGCGTCCACTGTGCACGTTCCGCGCCCAGATGAAATGCCTTTCCGAGAGAGCACCGGAGGTCGCAACCGTATGAAGCCCGCAGTCGGCGCATCCGCGTTGAATAGATGGTTAGACATCATTCTTGTCACGCGTGAGGTGCTTGCAGCTTCTGAATAAGCAAGCTGCGCATGCGTTCACGAGTTTGATTGCGACCACCAGTTGCCAGCCGGTGACTCGCCGGGTGCACCGGCCGAGCAGAATTCCATTCGCGGGCAGTCACAGCGAGAGATGTAGATGAAGTGCTCTGTGGCATTGGTGGCATAGAGTAATGAGGTTTTCCTCGATATCCGGGCCGATTTGGGCACGTGGCTGAAGGTGGTGAACCTGCAATTGCGTGCGTGCTCCACAGAACTGGCACCGCCAGCCATCGCGCTGCAAGACACGGCGATGCAGGTCTTGGTACTCAGTGCAGTCGAGTCGAGGGCGCTTCATGCGGCAGTAAGTCGCTGCAGGAAGGTGGCTTGTTGCGCATTGGGCAACAGACAAAAGCAGCGGTGCAGAGCATTCAGGAACGTGTCCGGCTCGTCCTTCCCCAAGTTTGCTCCCGCCAGGAAATCGGCACAGATCATCTCCAGGCAGTACCCGCGGGATTTGTCTGAGCCCAGCATCCGGGCGGCGATTTCCAGAGCTTGTTCGATGACCGGGATTTGGCCTTTGTAGAGCTTGAAATACATCATGTACGAGGACATCGCTTCAGGATGCCCTATAAGCGATTTTCTCCGACTTCGGATACATTTCTGGTCACCCATTTTGAGCCGGATTTCGGCAAAACGGACTTTTTCAACAGCCATTTTTTTCGTGGACACTTACGGAAGCAGGATCGATTGACAGATAAGTCCTCTTAGGTTATATTCCTTCTATGGCATGGGATGTGGAGTACACCGATGAATTCGAAAGTTGGTGGAACGCCCTCAGCGAACAAGAGCAGGAAGAAATCGACCGCAAGGTTCACCTGCTTGAAGAGTGCGGCCCTACGCTTCCCCGTCCTCATGCGAATGTTATTGCGCAGTCCCGGCATTCCAATATGAAGGAGCTGCGTGGGAAGATTGAAGAGCGGCAATTGCGGGTACTGTTCGCTTTCGACCCGAGGCGCACGGCTATTCTGCTGATAGGAGGCGACAAAACTGGCGACTCAGGGTGGTACGACCGGTATGTACCCATTGCCGATGACCTGCTCGACAAGCATTTACGGGAATTGGAGGAATCTCGTGGCAAAGAACTTTAATACGCTCCGAGCAAGAATGTCGCCCGAGGCCCGCGCACGCGCCCAGGAAAAGGCCCACAAGGACATGGCCGAAATGGCCTTGGATGAAGTGCGCGAGGCCCGCGCCATGACCCAAGAGCACCTTGCAAAGCTACTCGGGATCAGGCAATCCGCCGTCTCCAAAATGGAGCGCAGGGCGGATATGTACGTCAGCACGCTTCAATCCATGATCAAGGCAATGGGCGGCACGCTTCAGATTTTTGCTGTGTTTCCGGAAGGTAAGGTTGAAATCGATCAGTTCCGGAAGCTAAGGAGGACGGGCGAGAGGGAGTGACAAGGCCTAAAGATCAGCAGCCATGCCCTCTGCTTCGCTCCGCTACCCATATGTCACTATTATTAATCAGCACTCAATCGGTGGGCGGAACAGGATCCTTGCTTTCATTGAGATGAATGGCTCGGTGGCATAAAGCGCAAACGGTAAAGAGATTGTCTTCCGCATCGGCTCCGAGTTGGGCACGTGACCGGAGGTGGTGAACCTGTAAATCGGTGCGGCTCCCGCAGACTTGGCACCGCCAGCCATCGCGCTTCAAGACACGGCGATGTAGCTCGTGGTACTCGACGCAGTCGAGCCGGCGACTTTTCATGCGGCAGTAAGCCGCTGCAGGAAGGTGGCCTGTTGGGCATTGGGCAGCAGACAAAAGCAACGGTGAAGAGCATTTAGGAGCATTTCCGGTTCGTCTTGTCCCAGGTTTGCTCCCGCCAGGAAATCGGCACAGATCATCTCCAGGCAGTAACCGCGGGATTTGTCCGAGCCCAGCATTCGGGCGGCGATTTCCAGTGCTTGCTCGACGACTGGAATTTGGCTCTTGTAGAGCTTGAAGTAAATCATGTCCCAGGGCTCGCTATCCGGTCCATTGAGCGCCCGTTCGATTTCCTGCTTGAACGGATCAAATGGCAGAGCCTTAGCTTTGTGCAACCACTTTGCACAATCGAAGTCCTGGCCTTGGCGGCGCGCTAACTTGGCCAGTTCCGTCGCCTTGCTCCACCCGACCTCCTTCAGTTGGCTGCGCACCTGCTTGGGCAGCCGTTCGTGAATGGACATCAGGTAGTAGGCCTTCCGCCGCGAGCCGGGAAACCGTCTCCCCAGAAACTCGTCGAATGATTTCAAGTTCTCCAGGCGCCAGTATTGTCCCGCCCGTGCTTCGCACAAATAGCGGCCCAGTTCCACGAAGTGAACATCGCGGTTCGCGTTCACCCGTCTCTCCCAGTCGAGGATCTGATCGATCTTGGCCAGGACGAACTGAGCCCGTTTGCGATTGAGCTTTGGTTCCATTGGCGGATTCCTAGAAAGCAAGCTCGTCAAGCCAATCAAGAGCGGCTCCTTGCTGGTGTGTCAGTTTGAAATTGACCATGTCCCGCCGATCGAGACAAAGGCCAAGGTAGGCGCAACTCACACAAGGGTTTTGTGGAAAGCGGATGCCGCTATGTGGCAGGAACTGTGCCTCCTCGATCTGACGAACCGTCTCCTCCACCAACCGGCCGTATTCCTGCCGCTGTTGATCGCTGATCGTGGCTTTGAGGTATTGGATCTCGGGCATCCGTTTGCGGACGAAGACAACTAGTGCGACCCGTTCAATGCCTGTCATCCACGAGTAGCAGATCATCTGCGGGGCGAGCGCGCCCAGACCGGCGGGTTCGGTCGGATAGCAGCTGGTACTGGTTTTCCAGTCGATTACGCAGAGCTCGTTGTCCAACTCGCCAATGGCATCGACGTAGGAGACGAAGGTGTTGCCTCCGGGCAGCCGACGTAGGATCTTGACCTGCAGATTTGTCTGCGGCTGAGGAATGCGGATACGGTCTTCCTGGGCGAAACGGTCAAGCAGCTGCATCCCTCCCTGCAGCATACGGTCCCAGTTATCTTTGGCAGAGTACTGAAGATCGAGGTCGCGATACCGGGCCCACTCCTTAAACAGGATCTCGGAAGCGTCCTGACGCAGGAAGAAGGTGGCCAGAGCCTTCTCAAAGGCGCGCCCGAACAGCATAGCGGCGCGCCTATCGTTTTGCTCACAGCCATCCAGATACTGATAATGGTGGTGACGGGGGCAGGCAAAAGGTTGACTGACCTGGGTGTAGCTGAAGTTCATACCTCACCCGGCTTTCTCCAACTGGAAGTCATGCCAATCGGTGGCTTGTGCGAAACCATCGAGGTTCAGGTAGCTGCGCCCGTTCAGGTGGTTGTGGCTGATCTTGACCACGCCCTGAAGCCCGGTCATAGACTTGTCGTCGATCTCGTCGCGCCCGAGCAGATCGATGTCATAGCCGAAATCGCGTAGAAACCAACTGAGTTTCCACAGCGCCTTGGGGGTGCAATAGATGCGGGCGGAAAAGCGGTATGCGGCGAACTGCCGAGGCTCTTCCACCGCGAGCGCTAGAGTGAGAAAGGGCTTGTCTTTGTAGGCGCGATAAGTGGCTTTTTCGACGCGTACGAGAAAGAAGCCGTCGGGAATTTCCTGTTCTTGGGTCGCGGCGGCTTGGTGTAACCCGGGGATGTGGCGTCTCATGCTGCCTCCGTCGGTTTTGTGTTGTTTTCGGCGTGGGGGTTGAGTTGTTCAAGAAGCGTGTTGCCGCCTTGCTCAGCCAGACTGGTGAGGTGGTTGATGAGCCCTTCGATCTGCTCGCGGCTTGCTTCTCGGAGGGATTCAACGTGACAGAACTCGGCGGCATAGCGCTTTACTTGGGCCGCATCGAGATTGTGCTGGCGGATGAGCAGGCAAAGACGATCACGAAGCAGCGGCTGGCCATTGCCCGGCAGAACCGCGTTGTTTTTCGAGTTGCCGTTCCTGGGCTCGATCAGTCCGGAGCGACTACCGATTTCTTCGACCGAGCAGAGGCCAATGCCGTAGGCCTTGCGCAGAGCGCGATTCACCGCCCGGGTTTCGGCGATTCGCATCTCGGCGCCACGCACCAGCGCGGAGACGTTCGACGGGTCAGCATCGCCGTATCCCACGAAGCCCTTCGAGCTTGCCGATTTGAAAACGGTGGCCTTGACGACCCACCGGCTACGGTGCGGATCGCAAAATTCGGGGATAGCTTCGGTATGTATACCAGAGCAGTGTTTTCGTTTTGCAATTCGCAAAAGACCAGCGTGACTGACGTACAATTTGCCATCGATGAGAAGCAAATCTCCGGCTGCCAAAGACAATCCGTGCTCTCCGACGAGCAGCTTCAGCTGTTCGTCGTGAGCAGAGCTGGTGTACCCGGGCCAGAGCTCTTTTGCAAGCAAGAGGGTCTGACTGAACTTGTCAGCCTGTTCACTCTTGGGACCCGGGAGCTTCTTATTCTTATTTGACCGCATGGGTAGAAACCTCCAACCATAATGAATACATAACATATACATTATGGATTTATTATGAAGAAATGTCAACCCCTTTTCAGAGTAAAGGAAGCGTTTATTTTCTAGGGTGTTTGCTGAGAATGCGGGTTGCTTCGGCAATAATGACGTCCGCGCCAAATGCACTCTTGCTCCGGCCCAAAACGGATGCCGCACGCTCGATAAGCTCGCTTTCTTCTTCGGAGAGATACACCACGAGTTTGGAGGGCGGTTTTTCTTTCTTTGGTCGCCGGCGCGGAATTGAGGGGGGAGGCTTCATTTTGGAAAGAACATAACAGTATATATTCACGCAGAAACTGAAAAAAGCTTGAGCGTGCGGCTTGCCCCAAAACAGTCAATACAGAACCTACTGTAGTCGCGGTGCTCGGAAACAAAGGATCGCAATTTCGGCCCTGCAGCATCCCCTCGGCCTGGACGGTGGCTCCAATCAGGCGATCACAGAGATCCTCAGGAAAATGTTCCGGTAGCTGATTGGCGAGGATGGCGATCTCTGCCGTAATCGGCCGTAGGGGGAAGGGAATTCTCCGTACGGACTCTACTGCTGATCACGAGCCGCTCGTGCGCCCGCGCCGGGGACAGGAAAACTTGCATACTGCTCGTGTGCACGCACTGACTGTTGCAACCAGTGATTTCGAGCAGCTTGGCGCGGCGATTTGCAATCCGTTCAAGATAAATCCTTACCCGAAGCATGCTTGACAACTATACGCCAGTAGCGTATCTTTTCTGTCTATACGCCAATGGCGTACATTGATTTTAAATGGAATTTATAGAAGCTCCGGCGTTCACTCGGCACATCTCGGACTATCTCGACGGCGACGAATACCAGTCGCTGCAGAATGCGCTGCTAGAAAACCCTGCTCTCGGCGACCTGATGCCGGGCACTGGAGGTTTTAGGAAGCTCCGCTGGGCAGATGCGAGACGTCGCAAAGGGCGTAGAGGGGGTTTGCGGATTGTCTACTTTCACTTTTTGTCCGATCACCAGATCTGGCTGATGACGCTATACGACAAGGACGAAGCTGCAGACCTCACCACGGCAGAGAAGAAGATGCTCAAGGCTGCGCTGGGCACGGAACTTAAAGCACGGGAAAAAACGCGAATTGCGCGAAAAGGAATCCGAAAAAGGAGTGCACGGTAATGGCCAAGCGAAACATCTTTGGCGAGCTTATAGAAGGCGTAGCTGCAATGAAGAGCCATCGCGCGGGTAAGCTCACGCTCCGTAGCTACAAAGTAACAGCTGCTCCGCTCCCGAAAGTCGATTCGAAGCTGATTAAAGACACGCGAAAGAAACTGCAGTGTTCTCGCGCTGTCTTTGCCAGAAAGCTCCACATCAACGAGCGCACCCTCGAAAAATGGGAGCAAGGGCGAGCAAAGCCGAATCCGCAAGCAGCCACTCTTGTATTACTCGTTCGCAAATACCCTGATACTTTCGAACGGCTTGAGCGCCTAGCCGCTGGTTAGAAGTGTTAGGAAGGGAACGATGAAGGCTTACACCTCCGAGAACGCGGCCAAGCTCATCGATGACTTTTGTGAAGGAGTGCTACCGCGTCGCCGTCAACAGGACTCACTGGCTCCGGCCTATTCCGGCTGAAATGGCTTCGTTTTTCGCTAGCGCTACAGTCCTCGGGAATGGCATCGCGCTTTGTGAGGCGTGCGAATCATCAAACACCAGCGTGGCGGTCTCGAAGCTCACGCCGTGTTTCTCCGGTTCTTCTTCTGGTTCTTTTCTTCGGTCCATTCAAAGCGCATGCTTGCCGCTCAGCCCAAAGCTTATTATCGGTATTTACAGTTGTTAATATATTTCTATGATGGCAGGAACCGCGGTCGATCGCGGTACGTCATTCACCAAATGGTGTCAACGACTTTTGCTGCCCGGATACACTCGTCGGCCGTAACCAACGGGAATCCTTCAACGATCGCGGTGGAACCAATCAAACGGTCTGCGGGATCTTTTGGATAGTTTGCGGGGAGCCGTACAGCCAGGGCGGCAATCTCAGGGGTCATAGGACGGACAATGACTCTCGAGACGGTTTCGCGGACAAACGATTCGACCGTGCCGGAAACCTGGATGCGCCAGCGCTACGCGAGCAACGCCCAGTTCCCAAAGTGTAATTGTCGCGACGGCGTGCGTTGCTCTGGCTTGCCTGGCGGATCGCTTCATGGGCCTTCTTGGAGAGCTGTTTCCGGATCGGCAGACACTGAGACAGGCCAATCGTCGATCTCATGCGTGCGACCACTTAGCCCGTCTGAAACCTAACCCTTCCGAATGAGCTTGCTCTGTAGACCGTACGCACAAGAACTACGGAACCCGCGTCAAGTCGTTACAAGCGGAGCGCCTCCCGCACCACCTCACTGGCAGAGTTATAGCGGCCGCTTTGCACCTTGGTTTGGACAAACTGTTCAAGCTCGGGGGTAAGCGATACGTTCATAAAACGCCTCGGGCGTCATCGTCCTGCCGCCCGGGGGCTGTAAATCTATACCTTGATGCAGGCCGTCGATGTAATCTATCATGGTATATATCGCTGGAGGTACCCAATGCCTCACACTGCCAAGCTATTCCGTAACGGCCGCAGTCAGGCCGTCCGCTTGCCGTCCGAGTATCGCTTTGAGGGCACGCAGGTATATATCCGCCACGATCCGGCCACCGGTGATGTCATTTTGTCGCGGAGACCAGAGTCGTGGCAGGACTTTTTCGAGTTGATGAAGACCATTGATGTGCCTGAGGATTTCCTGGCCGACCGCAATGATCAACCGCCACAAAAGCGAGATAGGTTCTGATGTCAGCCCACTACCTGCTGGATACGAACACGGCGAGCTACGTTATCAGGGGCAATATGCCCCGAGTTCGCGAGCGCTTGCTGAAGGTTCCCATGGCCCAGATCGCGATTTCCTCTGTCACCGAAGCAGAGCTACGCTTTGGGGTTGCTCGCAAACCGGGGGCGACGCGGTTGCAAAACGCCGTCGAGGAGTTTCTGTTACGTGTCGAGATTCTGCCGTGGGAGTCGGAGGCGGCGCGGCAATACGCCCGAGTGCGCGCCCAGCTCGAACGCGACGGAGAGCCGATGGGCAACCTGGACATAATGATTGCTGCCCACGCTCTTGCCGTCCCAGCCGTGTTGGTCACCAACGATCAGGCATTTCGGCGCGTGAAGCAGCTAAAAACCGAGGACTGGAGCAAGTCTTAAGGCAGCGTCGCCGTCGAGAAGTTCTTAAGGTCGATTTCCTTGCTCAAATCCTGCGGTTTTACGCCAGCCTTTTCCCGCAGGAGTCAGCACCGGAGCGGCGAGAATGCTGAACAATTGCGACGACGAGGCGCCAAAAGCCACTTTGAGCGCATCCCCGGCGAACGTCGTAGGCTTGCGTGCCGGTTGCGCCATTGTCGCTGCGGTCGTTGCGTCCACTTCTGCCATCCTAGAAAGTCTCAGCGGGTTCCGGTACCTCGTTATTCATCGCTTTTCAATGTGCCGCCATACTTTGCTTGCGCGCCACTGCTGCTGCGACAGCATCGGCCACCCGCTTCGTCAGTTCGCCTGTCAGGTACGGATGCATGGGCAAGCTGAGGACGCGCTCCGCCGCGCGTTCCGCGTGCGGGAAGCTGCCCGGCCCCACTTCGCGGTAAGCAAACACCGGCTGCAGATGCAACGGTGTCGGATAGTGCACCGCGGTCGGAATGCCCGCGGACTTCAGGTTCGCCTGCACGGCCGCGCGATCGTCCACCTGGATCGTGTACTGCGCGTACACGCTTGTACAGTGCGGTTTGATCTCCGGCGTGCGGACCAGCAACTTCAAGTGTTCAGTGTAGGCGGCGCCGATGCGCGCGCGGGCCGCGACTTCCGCGTCGAACACCTCCAGCTTGGCCAGCAGCACCGCTGCTTGTAGCGTGTCCAGGCGGCCGTTGATTCCTATGACCGGGTGATGGCAGCGCCGGTCCTGCCCGTGCACGCGGATCTGCTTCATGCGCGTGGCTAGTGTGTCGTCATTTGTAAAGCATGCCCCCCCATCGCCGTAGCAGCCGAGCGGCTTGGATGGGAAAAAACTCGTGCAGCCGATCGTGGACAAATTGCACGATTGCCGTTCTTTATAGGTGGCGCCAAAGCTCTGAGCCGCATCCTCGATAACGGCGATTCCCAGCGGCTCAGCGATAGAGTTGATGGCGTCCATGTCGGCGCATTGCCCGTAAAGAGAAACGGGGATCACGGCTTTCGTGCGAGGTGTGATGGCGGCCGGCAGCAAACTCGGGTTCAGGTTGTACGTTTGTGGATCGATGTCCACGAATACCGGATTGCCCCCCAGCAACGCGATCGGTTCCGCTGTAGCGATGAAGCTAAACGGGGTGGTAACGACTTCGTCGCCGGCGCCGACGCCGACTGCCATCAGGGCGATCAGCAGCGCGTCAGTACCGCTGGCGCAGGTGATGCAATGCTCCGTGCCAACCCGCGTTTTAAGCTTCTGTTCGAGTTCGGCGATCTCCGGCCCCATGATGAACTGGCAATGATTGAATACTGCCTGCATGCGCGCGTCGATGGCTGGCTTCAGGGCGGCGTACTGTGTTTTCAAGTCGATGAATTCCATGTCATCCTGGCTTTCTTTATTGCTATTCGATTTCAACCGGGATTTCCATTTTGGCATCCCGAATCACAACAGTATGCATCCTGCCGGCTTGTTTGCGGCCGCAATCTTGCACTCCTGACGCCAGCTCGGCATCTGGCAGCCAAATGGGTGCCTTCGGCT
>Ga0181524_10000225_pt1 | contig 68718 bp, 71 predicted proteins | sample PEATcosm2014_Bin_34_FD_119761 | JGI IMG/M metagenome (GOLD analysis project Ga0181524, IMG submission 119761) | Peatland microbial communities from MTU Mesocosm Facility, Houghton, MI, USA - PEATcosm2014_Bin05_60_metaG | ecosystem: Environmental > Terrestrial > Soil > Wetlands > Peat | place... | reverse complement strand
TACCGAGATCCGAGTCTCCCAGTCGCAGTGGCGCCGCGAAATAGTGGTCGGCGATTTGCGGCAGGTTGACATCGGCGGCGTGGGCAAGCACTGGATCCTACATCCCGACGGATTTCCCTCGCATGCCCAGAAACGCGCAGCGGGATGCAGAAGAGAAGGTCTTGCGGCCGAAGATTTTCTTGGCCTCTTCGATCGATACCTCCAGATCCGTCACCTTGGTCGCGTCGACCAGTTGCTTGAACTGCGGGTCGAAATCGGGATCTTTTGCCAGTCTGTTCTGGTGAGCATCGACCTCGTCGAAGGTTACACGATCCCACGCCGTACTGATGACCAGTCCATGTTCTGTGTCGATGACGTAGTGGCAAGGCATAAATGCGGGAAACCCCGTCTGGCAGGCCGCAGTTCCACCCTCAGCGGCCCGAGTTCATATCATCTCCCCGTTATCTTGGCATAGCTGACCCATCCGTGCCCAGTGACCGCGGTGCAACTCCGGATGGAACAACCCGGCAGGCGGAGCTGCTGAGTGTGCGTGAGAACAAGAGCTTCGACGACGCAACCGAGTGAAGCTGCAGACCTCAGCCGCGAAGCGGCGTAAGAATGCAGCCCACGGCCTGCCCTGAGCGAAGTCGAAGGGGCGTAAGCCGTGGGTAGAAAGTGGGAAATGACCAAGCCCCGAAGGGACGGAAGACAAGTTCTCACGCACACCCGGCAGGGCAGGCGGAGCCGCTGGAACCGCCCGCGGTGACGGCTCATGGGCCGCCCCCGCTATTCAGCACGGCGCCATCGTGGACCGGCCGCCGCCTGGCAGACTCCAGGAACGCAGCTACGCTATTTCAGTCTCACGAACAGCAGCACGAAAATCGCCCACACCCCCACCGTGGTGGGGAACTGCACCAGCGACGCATCCCGCAGCGCGCCTCCTCTGGGCAGCAGATACGTTCCCAGCATCATGGCCAGAGCAGTGAGTACCCCAAGAAGCAGTCGGCTTTTCCAGTTCATACCTGTTCGACCTCGCCTTCCCCGGTTGTGACTTCAAAAGTGTCAGCGATTGTACACCGGTTTCGCCGCCAACCGGTGGTTGTGAGCAACCCGGCGTCGCGGAGGGGGATTCCCGTGCGCTATCGCGATAGTCGTCATTGAATAAGCGACGGGGGATTTGAGTGCGATGGGCCTGATCTTTCCGGTTTACATCTCGCGTTGATCGCGCATCCAAAAGAGTGCACAATCTCCGCGTAGCGGCTGAAGTGCAATCTTCGCCTCCTTGCGCCGAAAGGAGTTTTCAATGATGCAGCGAAACCTGCTACTAGCGTTCGTCGCTTGCGTAGCTTCCTTCGCGACGGCCCAGAACATGGGACGCATTACCGGGACCGTGTTCGATGAGCACGGTCAGGTGACTGATGGTGCAACCGTCTGTCTCTCAGTGAACTCAGGAAGCAATTCCACGAGGATCGATTGCCTGACCACCACCGACCACGGACAATTTCAAATGCCAAAGGTTGGATTCGGAACTTATAGTGTGTTCGCCATCAGCGAAGCTCAAGGGTATTCGATGGAAAACCAAAGCCCCGGCGAGAGGGTCACAGTTTCGGCAGCGAATCCGGCACCGGATGTTACCGTGCGGCTTCGGCCGGGAGGAGCGATCTTGACCGGAACGGTGCGAGACAAGGTCAGTGGAGAGCCGGTAAAGGGGATCACGGTCAGATATATGGACGTGGACGGTAAAGCGATGGGCTCATCTGGGTCGCCCAGGGATGGTGAGGTTCATGCCACCTTGCCTACGGACCGTGATCTGGTCATCGTGATATTTGCGAGAGGATACAAAGGTTGGGTTTACACCGATCCCTCGAGCTCATCACGTCCTGTGTTGCGGCTGAGTCCGGGTGAACAGAAGCAAGTCGATGTTCAATTAGAACCGGCGGGTTCGTAAGAGTGTTGGAACGTCTTCGGCATCGGTGACGAAAGATCGCCCATTGCACTCATCCCAGGAAATCTGATGAACAGCCACGCACTGCTTCGGGAAGCGCTGGCCGAGGCGAGAAGCGGCCTCGGCGAGGGTGGTCTGCCCATCGGCTCAGTTTTGGCGGACCGCGAGGGACGCATCGTGGCGCGCGGTCACAACCTGCGCGTCCAAACCGGAGATCCCATCGCTCACGCCGAAACTGTGTGCCTCCGCAACGCGGGCCGCCGCCGCGACTGGAACGAGTTGACGCTGGTGAGCACGCTGAGTCCCTGCATCATGTGCACGGGAACGGCGTTGCTCTACCGCATTCCGCGAGTCATCATCGGCGAGAACCGGAATTTCATGGGGGCGGAAGTTCTGTTGCGGCAGAGCGGCGTGGAGGTCGTGGTTCTCGACGATGCAGAGTGCGTTCAGATGATGTCAGAATTCATCCGCACGCACGCTGATTTGTGGAGCGAAGATATTGGGAAGTAGGCCCGCGTCGGGCCGAAATCGGTAACTCTGACGTTGCCCTAGCGGAACGGATTCACTACGGTCACGCCGAAGTACTTCTGACCTGCGTTCAGATCTTCCGACCAGATCGTCTCGGAGCCAGCGCGCTCGGCCGCGGCGATGATCATGCCGTCGTAGAAGTGCAGGCCGTAGGTTGCCCGCGCTTCGACCGCGCGTCGCACCATATCGCCATCAGGGGTAATTGCCCGGATAGGCGCCAGGATATCCAGGATCACCATCAATTCTTCAGCAGTTCGCCGGACCGCCGCCTTGTGCAACAATGTCGCGGCGAACTCCGCCAGCACCTGGGTAGAAATCACGAGTTCACCCCGAAGGGCTTGCTTCACCAGGTCTTGCGCGATTTTCTGCCTTGATGGCTCGCTGGGATCGTATGCGTACACTAAGACATTGGTGTCCAGGAAGTTAAGAGCGGTCATACAAGTCTTCCCGCCGCCAAGTCTTCTTTCCCACCCGAATCTGGAAGGTATTGAAGCTCTTCTCTAGAGCTTCCATCTCTCTGCGCTTGCGTCCCGAGCGGGCGTGCTCGGCGGCAAGTTCTTGCAGATGGGTGCGCACCAGGCCGGTCAAGGTCGTGTCCCGCTCGACCGCGATCTTGCGGACCTCCTTGACCAGCTTGTCGTCGAGAGAAAGAGTGATGTTCATGGACCCATAATAAGGGAAACCCTTAATATGTGCAAACACGGAGGGGAAGCGGCGTCCAGCAGCGGTCGCATAACCGTTAAACCAGTCTTCATCGGTTAGGAGACGTTCTCCCGACGGGACTCTAACCCCCTAATCCTGTTTAGTAGGTTATTCGCAGTGGATCGGTACGAGAGGGCGCGACTGGAGCGAGGATACACGCGATCTTCAGTCGGCCGCGATTTGAGGTTGATCGTCGGCTGGTTTCAGATCATCCGCCTGGCTGCGCTTGACGGCTCGATTGGAAGGCAGGCCGGCATCGCGAATCTTGTAGAGCAATGCCCGGTAGCTGATGCTGAGGGCGCGCGCCGCCTGCTTGCGGTTCCAGTGATGATTCTGCAGAGCTTTCAGAATGACTTTCCGTTCCAGTTCCCGCACCGCCTGGCGGGTCAGTTTCTTCAGCGAGATCTGGCCGTCCACCGGAATATCGGTATTGAAGAAGTCGGGTTCGCGCGGCGCGAGATCGGCTAGAACCACTTCCTCGTTGCCCAGAATCACGTAGCGCTTGACCAGGTTTTCCAGTTCGCGGATGTTCCCCGGCCAGTGATATTTGAGCAGCACTGCCATGATTTCGCCGGAGAGCGGCTTGGCGCGGCAGTTGTATTTGCGGTTGTGATAGTCGAGGAAATAGGCGAACAGGTCGGGAATATCCGCCGCCCGCTCGCGCAGTGGCGGCAAGTACAAATTCACTACGTTGATGCGATAAAACAAATCGGAACGGAAGGCGCCGTTCTCGACTTCCTGCTCCAGTTTGCGGTTGGTGGCGCAGACTACGCGCACTTCCACTTTCTTGTCTTCCTGCGCGCCGATGCGGCAGAACTGGCCGTCCTGCAGAAGTTGCAGTAGTTTCGATTGCAGCGCCAGGTCAAGCTCGGAAATTTCATCGAGGAAGAGCGTGCCGCGATGCGCCATTTCGACGCGGCCCGGCTTCACTCCGTAGGCGCCGGTGAAGGCACCTTTTTCGTAGCCGAATAACTCGCTTTCCAGCAAGGTTCCGGGAATCGCCGGACAGTTGACTTTTACCCACGGCCCGGTGCGCCAAGGCGAGGCGGCGTGGATCATGCGGGCGATGATGTCCTTGCCGGTCCCGCTTTCTCCTTGAATGAGGACGGGAACATTGGCGCCTGCCAGTTTGCTGAGGCGGTCGCGGACCGACTGCATAGCCTCGCCGCGGCCGAAAACTATGGCCTCCGGCGGCATCTCCCCGAGAGGTTGAACGAGCGAACTTACGCTGCTGGTGGTCATGGTGGATTTCCTACCAAAGGGGGGAGAACTTGAAACCTGCATCCGGAAAGCCAAAGCCCGGGCGGGTGCAGCACGCTCAACTCAATCTAGCTTATCTGATTGAATAATATCAGCTTACCAAAGAGCCAAGCGGGCGCACGCCGGTAATCAGGGCGTGCACACAACAGTAACACCAACCGAGGTACGGTGCGAAAACTTTTTCACATGGCAGAAGCAAGTTTCCGCCGCCGCGAACCATTGAGGCTGCCCGGACCAAGCAGCGGACGGGAGAACTTCAGACCTAGCAGATAGAAACCTTCGGCGGGGGTGTGGCGTAACGCCCGGGCGCGCAGGCTGCGCGATACCCGCGGCATCATGCTCAGGGCGACGGGGGCGCTGGGAATCTCGAGCTGGATCTGGCGATGGGAAGGCAGAATCCGGCGAAGGGCGAGCAGCATGCCGCCGGCGCTCACGTTCAAGGCGGTGGCAAACTCCAAGAATTCATTGCCCTTTTCGTCGCGGCTGCGGACAAATACCGGGATAGCCAGGGGAAGCCGGGACCACTTCCTCCGCTCAGTTCCCGGTCTAGCCGCTTTCATGCACACCCTCCCGGCCTGAATAACCCCTGTCTTTCAAGCACCTCAGTGGCCAAATCCTGGCTAACTTCCCGCACAACCCGGCCAAAAACCGGAAGGCTTCGGCACTCCCGACCCGGAAACCAGCTCCAGGACCGGAATCTCCGGGTGCAGGTTTCGCTTTTCCTTCGGGTGCGGAAAAACCGGTCCCAGGGTGCACTGCCTGGTAAAAGTGCAAGCTTTTGCTACACTTGGGTAATTCCGTTGGCATTTTTCGTTGACAAGCAGATAGGGGTGCAATAGTCTTTTTGCAGACAGCACTCGACGACGAAGTGAGGCTGTTCCCTCCCCGTGAATCTGTGGTTTTCTTGATGGCCACCGCCCAGAAGAACACGTGTGTGTCGGAGGAAGCGGGAACTGCTGCGGCTCCGAACGCTACGGCGAGTTCCGTGCCGCCGGCGGCGGCGGACGTTCCCAGTCCGGAAAACCTGCTGCAGGAATACAACGAACTGCGCGAGCGCTTCCAGCGCACCACCAACGCGTTGGCCTCGGCGGCGCACGATCTCAAAACCCCGCTGGCCATTTTGAACGGCTACGTCGATCTGCTGCACAGCGAGAAACTGGGCGCGCTCACCGATCGCCAGCGCGAAGTCCTCGGTGACATGCAGGCCAGCGGAAAGCGTCTGGAGCGGTTCATTCAGGATTTTCTGACCTTCAGCGCGCTGGAGACGGGCGGGCTGCGGATGCAGTTCGCGCCGGGGAACATCAACGATTGCCTGTCGGAAGTGAGCCGCCTGTGGTCCGGCCGGTTCCAGGAACGAGGGCTGGCGCTATATTTTCTGGCTAACGAGAAACTGCCCATCTTTCCTCTGGACGCGCCCAAGGTGGAGCGTGTGGTTTCGAATCTGCTGGAGAACGCCTGCAAATTCACGCCGAAGGGTGGAACGGTGTGGCTGCACGCGGAGCCGCATATGTGGGACCGGCGCGCCGCGGCGCTGCCGTCGGCGGCCGAGCGCCGCCGCCAGAACCTGAGCCATCCTAATTCGGTGAAGGTCAGTGTCTCGGATACGGGGCCGGGTATTCCGCCGGAATTTCATGTGGAAGTGTTTGACGACTTTTTCCGCCTGCCCACCAGCGAAGATCAGGAGGGCATGGGATTAGGGCTGTCGATTGCGCGCCGGCTGGTGCATGGCATGGGCGGCAAGATCTGGGTGGAGAATGATCCCGGAGGAGGCTCGAAGTTTTCGTTCCTGGTTCCGTACAAGCCGTTGACCGCCGCCGCTAAAGGAAAGGGCCGATGAAGGAAACGTCGAAAATCCTGCTGGTCGACGACGAGCCCAGCATGCTGCGTTACATCAAGACGCTGCTGGAGGTGGACGACTACAAAGTGGAAACCGCGGCCAGCGGCGAAGAAGCTCTGGAGCGAGTGGAGAAAGGCCTGCACCCGGACCTGGTTCTGCTCGACGTTCTCATGCCCGGCATTGACGGCCTGCAGACGCTCGAGCAATTGCGTCAGAGGCGCCCCGGCGTGAAGGTGGTGATGCTCTCCTGCGTGAGCGACACGCGCAAAGTGGTGCAGGCGATGAAGCTGGGGGCGCAGGATTATCTCACCAAGCCGTTTCAGAAAGCGGAACTGGATGCGGTCATTGATTTGTGCCTGGGCCAGGGGAAGAAAATAGTCGGCGGGGAAGTGGAAGAACTCGCCGATGACGTATTCTTCATCGCGGCCAGCCCGGCGATGCGCAAGATTCGTTCGCAAGCGGCGCTGGTGGCGAACGTGGACATCCCGGTGCTCCTGCTGGGCGAGAGCGGCACGGGCAAGGAAGTGCTGGCGCGTTTGATTCACAAGCTTTCGCCGCGGGCCCATCGCACGTTTTTGAAAGTCAACTGCGCGGCGGTCCCGGCGGACCTGCTGGAAAGCGAACTGTTTGGCTACGAACCGGGGGCGTTCACGGGCGCGACGCACGCCAAGCCGGGCAAGTTTGAGCTGTGCAACAAGGGCACGATTCTGCTCGACGAAATCGGCGAGATGCCGCCGCTGCTGCAAGCCAAGCTGTTGCACGTGCTGCAGGACCAGCAGTTCTCGCGCCTGGGCAGCCGATCGGTGATCAAGGTGGATGTGCGCATCCTGGCGGCGACGAACATCAACATTCCCGAGGCGCTGGCCGCGAAGCGACTGCGTGAGGATCTGTACTACCGGCTGAATGCCTTCACCCTGCACCTGCCGCCGCTGCGCGATCGGAAAGAAGAAATCCCCATCCTGCTGAGGCACTCCATGACGCGCATGGCGGAACAGTATGCGCGGCCTCCGCTGCCGCTGTCGCCGGCGCTACTCCAGACCTGCCAGGAACATTCCTGGCCGGGCAACCTGCGCGAACTGAACAACTTTTTGAAACGCTATCTGATTCTGGGGGACGAAAAGCTGGCCATGGCGGAATTGCTGCCGCGCGACGACGGCAATGGCAGCTTGCGCGGAGATGCCGTCGCCAAAGGAGCTGAGCCGGGAGGATTGAAGTCGCTGGCCCGCACGGCCAAGGACGAGGCGGAAGCGCAGGCCATTTCCCGAACCCTGGAACAGACCAACTGGAACCGCAAGCAGGCCGCGGCCATTCTCAAGATCAGTTACAAGGCTCTGCTGTACAAGATCCGCCAGTATGGCCTGGCGGAGGGCAAGAGCCATCACAAGCTTTCGGCGGGGGCGTAAGCGCGCATCCGCCGAAGCGCTGAAGTGTGTGCGTGGAGAACCCGTCTTCCGCCCCTTCGGGGCTTGGTCATTTCCCACTTTCTACCCACGGCTTACGCCGTGGGCTGCATTCCTACGCCGCTTCGCGGCTAAGAACTCCATGGTCTGCGAGGTTTTGGGTTCTCACGCACACACTAAAGCCCGGCATTTATGCGGCCCTTGGCGGCCCGGCTGAAGCCGGGCCCTACCCAAAACCTATTTGTGAAACCCGTTCTAGAACTTTCCCTTGGAACCGAAATGGCTTCCCGCTGGCCCTGTTCCCTGGCACCTGCCTTACGGAACCGTCAAGACGATGCTGGCGTTCTTGGTATCGCTGCCGGAAGTAGCAGCGATGGTCAGGGTGTAGGTGCCGGCTTGTGTCCCGCTGACAGGTGGCGGCGTCGAGGTTTTGCTGCAGGCGGGCTGCAGTAAGATCAGGGCGAAGACCAGACTGAGCAGCAGGACTCCAGCGATGCGCCTGCGCCGACGGTCACCTCCCAAGCCGAGCAAAGCCAATCCGGGAACTGCGAACCACACGGCATAGAAGGGCCGCTTCCAGAGGCTCGTCGTGGTGATGGGCCGCGCCGTAGTGGTAACGTTCAGCGTCGTAGTCGCGCCACTGGTCCCCTGCAGAGTAACCGGGCTGGTGGTAAAGCTTTGAGTGGTTCCGGTGAGGCCGGCGGGGATCGAAACCGAGAGCGAGATACCGCTGCCGTAGACCGGATGTGGGATCAGCTGAACCTGGTAGACCGCGGTATCCCCGGCGGTAGGTACGGCAACGTTGACCGGGCTCACGCTGAGGGTGAAGTCTGACATTTGCGCCGGGACTGAAGTCGTCGCAGTGTTGATGGCGTTGAGCGCGGTCGCCTGGAGGGCTCCGCCATTGAACTCAGCCTGAGTCCCGCTGCCGCTGGCCGCCGGCGTCAACGTTATGGTGATGGTCGCGGTTGAGCCCGCCTGCAGCGACGGTATGCTACAGGTCACGATGGATGAAGTCGAAGCAAAGCTGCAGTCCCCGCCGGGGACAGCGCTGCCAGAAACATAACCCAGCGAGATTCCGGTTATGGCGGGGCCGATGTTGTCGGTGACCGTAATGCCGGTGGCCAGGTCGGGACCGTTGTTAGTCAGCGTGTAGGTGAAGGTTGCCTGGTTGCCGGCGCTGATGTAGGTCTGGTTCGGACCCAGGGTAAGGACTCCAGTAATGGACAGACTCGCCGCGGTCGCGACCTGGGTTACGAAGGCATCATAGCCGCCGTTGTTCTGGGCCTGCAGCGGCTTGGCCAGCTGCAGGTCGATCGCGTTGGTGCTGCCCGCGACGTACAAGTTCTGGTTGGTGTCGAGCGCGATGCCTGTGCCCTGACCCAGAGCCTGTGCACCAGTGCCGGTGTTGGGTGTGGATCCGCCGTAGTAAGTGGTCCAGGAGCCGGTCGTGGTCTGTCCGGTGATGCTGGCGGCGGTGTTCAGCCGGGCGATAAAGGCGTCTTGCGTGCCGTTCAGCTGGCTCTGGATGGGGCTGGGATAGGGGAACACGGGGAAGCTACCCGCCGGGGGAGTGGGAGAGGCCAGGGTCTGCAGCGTGGGCGATTGGGTCCAGCCCGTGATCAGGGCGCCGTTGGCGTAATCGACCGTGATGGCCAGCCCCTCGTCGTTGTTCTGCCCGCCCAAATACGAGAAATAGGTCAGGGAGACGTTGGTCGGCGTGCCGGTGGTCGAGTTTGTCGGGTTGCTCAACCGCGCCACGTAGGCGTCGTTCAGAGGAGGAGTGGTGAGCTGGGCAGCACATCCGGAACTGGGGATGGGGGTCGGGGTGACATTATTCAGACACTTCTGAAACGAGGCAATTTGGGACAGAGTGCTGGAACCGACAAAGTCCGGCGAATTGGTAGTTCCGGTCACGTAGACATTGGCCGCGCCGGTCGGGTCGAGGGCGACTCCGTTGCCGAAATCTGACCCCGTGCCTCCCAGGTAAGTGGACCACTGCAGTTGCTCGCCCTGGGCCGCACTCGCATTGAGATTGAGCTTGGCCACGAAAGCGTCGGAGTTGCTGGTGGTCGACGTGTTGAGGCAGGTCTGAGCACCGACAATGACTGTCGGAGGCGGCTGATCGAGGCAGGGCTGATAGGCATTGAGAATGGGGAAGTCGGTGGTAGAGGACGTTCCGGTGTAGACGAAGTTGGTGGTGCCCGTGAAGTAGACGTTCTGGTTGACGTCCACGGCGACGCCGCCGCCGATGGCGATGGGAGTGGGCGTGTAAAAGGCGCCGCCGCCGAAGTAGGTTGAGTACGGGATGCTGCCGATTCCCGTCGCGGTTGTGCTGACTTCCGTCAGGAAGAACTGGATCGCTGCTCGCGGATAAAACTGATACGCCTGCTGCTCCGGCAACGTGCTGGCCGGGAATTGGTCCGAAACGCTGGAGACGCTCGGTGGGGTGGATTGGGTGGTGCCTGTAACATAGACGTTTTGCTTGGCATCAATGGTCATTCCGCTGGCGATGTCGGTGTTATTGCCCGAGAGATACGTCGAATACGTCAGCGCAGAAGCCGAAGGGTTGAGCACGCTCACGAAAACGTGTGTGCCGGGGACTTCGGGAACAGTCTGGTAGGCCGTCTCTGTGGTGGGAAATTTGGGCGAAGTAGTAGTGCCGGCCACATAGGCGTTTCCCGCGGCGTCCACCTGTATTCCGACCGGATAGTCGGTGCCAGTACCGCCGAGGTAGGTCACATAGTCAAGGACGGCGGGGGTTGAGCCCAGGGGCGGCGTGATTTTGGCGATGTAAACGTTCTGCGCTCCAGCGAGGGAGGTTTGCAACACGCCGGCGGTCGCGAGATTGGGCGAATTGGTCGAGCCAGCGAGGTAGATGTTCTGGCTGCCGTCGACTGCAACCGAAGTGTTCAGCTCGTTGCCGGTACCGCCGAAATAAGTCGCGAACGACAGCACGGGGTCAATCACCAACTCGCGCGAGCGATCGTAGGCGCCAATCGCGAATCCAGCGCGGTGCGCGTTGCGCAGCACAAACCTCGCTTCGACCGGCTGCTCGCGGCCGGCAATTTCCTGGTAAACGCGCGGAGCTTCCAGGCGGACGCTGGCGCCTTCGCCCCGGGCCCCGGCGCAGGGAATGACCAGAGCGCCATCATTCAACTGAAGCGGCTGGGCGCCGTCAAATTCCACTTCGACCTGTGCCGGATCAGCGCCCGGAGCCACTTGAAAGTCGTATTCCAGATGACCCTGATTTCCGTAGAAAACCAGATTGATGCCGGGATAGATCTGTTCAAAGCGGACGCGGGCGAACTGCGGAACACCGCGCCGCCACTTCGCCGGATCGTTGCCCAGCAGGTAATTGCTCTTGCCGGGAAGAAGATCCGTGCCGGTGAGACTGGCTGCCGGATTCGCGCCCGCCAATTTCATCTCCAGGGATTCGACACGAACCGAGGAAGAGCTGTTCTTTGACAAGTCGTGGGTTGACCGAGCGTGGGAATAAAGCCTGAGAGTCGCGCCTTCCGAGCCGAGCAGAAGGCTATATCCCGAGCCGCGGGCGAGGAACCGGGCATGGGGATCGGCCGGGTCGAGATTGGCCTGGCCCTGGTTGGGTTCGAACATCAGCGGCAAACCGGCAAAGAGAGTGCGCGCACGGGCTGCGAAGCCCGCCACGCGTTCGGTCGGGGCGAGAGAAGCCGCCAGCGTCGGTTGGGGCGAGAACTGATCTACTGCTTTCGCGGCGGTCGGAAGCGAACGGGAACCCAGCCCCAGAACTACGCATCCGGCCACCAGCAAGGCCAGTCCGGCGGCCAAAAAACGAAGTCGTACGACAGATGTTCCCAATCCACGGCAATTCTCGTTCACAGGTTCCCTCCGATGCCTCGCTTCGCTCAGGTCTTTCATTGGCCCGAATCGTTTATGTCTCAGACCGTTTCCCTCAGATCGTTTCTCGTCAGGTCGTTTTTCGTCCAGATCAGTGGTGAAATTGGAGACGGCGCACGAACCTTTTGCCTCGCGCCAGTGAATTTCGCTGGGCGAAGCTGCTCGCGACTGACTGGGTCACTGGAACTGGCGGAAAAATTAAATAACTACTTAAACATCCGACGGATAGACAAGTCAAGCGACCGGGGCACCTGGGGGTCGGTTTCGGTTCCTCAGGCCATGCCGATCGGCGCAAGATCGCTCCGACTTCGCCGAAGACAGGATCTTCGCTCCTCTGAGAAACGGCCCTGGTAAGGATGACTCCGTCGGAAGAACGGTCAAAGTTCAGCCCGAGCCGCGCCCGTTTGAGTGCGCGGCATCCCTGAAGCGATGCCCTGATGCGAGTCGCTGCTCCCGGCACGCACGCCCCCGGATATCAGTTCCAAGTTCCCTCAGATGCGTTCGAGCGCGAAGAAAGATGCCGGACACTGGCACAAAAGTGGCGTGAATGAAATTGCGAGGTGGCATTCGGACCGGGAGAATCTCTGAATTTCTGCAACGGCTTGCATGAGCCTGCGCTGGCACGACCGGAGATGGCCGCGCAAGCTACTGATTCCGTGCCGGAAAACCCGTGATTCGCCTTGAGCCGGATGGCAGTGCGATTGCTAGTTCATGCTCAGCGCTCGGGTCAGGCGAGCGTCCTTCCCCAGAGCTCACCCAAAGACGTCGTGTGCGGGTTGAGCAGATTAACAGAGTCAGTTCTTCTGGCGATTTTAATGTTGCAAACTGCTGATAATTCTATACATTGAGGGGAGTAGAGACTTGTCTGCTCGGACTCGGTCCTCAGGGTTTGGGGCTCTTGCCGTCGGTAGCGGTTGCTTTTCTTCGACTGAAACGCTTGTGGCGGAGCGTTCTGGCATGCAACTGAATTCCCAGGAACGGCGGATGATGCGGCGCTTCGACATGCGCCTGCCTGCCATCGTGCGCCTGGAAGGCGCAGACGAGTTCCATACCGAGACCCAGAATGTGAGCGCCCGCGGCGTCTACTTCTATCTCGACCGCGCGGTCGAAGCTGGAACCAAACTGGAAGTCACCCTGACCTTTCCCCCGCACATCACGCTGACCGATGCGGTGCGGGTACGTTTCGACGCGCGGGTAATCCGGGTCGAGTCGCCGCTGCCCTCGGCACGGGTCGGAACGGCGGCCATGATCGAGGACTACGAGTTTCTCCGCTCCAATGGCGCCCCCGACTTGCTCAGCGCCCTGCAGAAGGAAATGAAGGGCGAGTAACTGAGGGCTTCCGGCTGCCGAGTTCCGGTTTCCAGCAGTTTTCAGCAGTCAGTAGGAACCAGTGTCGTCCCTCCGGGACTGATTCTGATTTCTCACCTCTACCCGGCACTTACGTGCCGGGCTATCACATCCCGCCGCTTCGCGGCTGGATTTTGCTGGCTCCTGCTCCATCGTCGTCCCGAAATATCGTTCTCACGCACACACTGAATGCTGAGGGCTGAGCGGCGGAAACTCGGTGACGACTATTTCTCTTTGCCTAATTCCTGCAACTGGCGGTGGAGGCGGCCGAAGCGGCGGACCAGAGTTCCCAGATAAAAGGCGTGAATCACCCAGGTGGCGATGTAGGCGGCGAAGAGGAACTTGAGGGCGTTCATTGCGGGCTCCGGTTGAGTGGGAGGCTGGTTTTGGCGGGAGCTCTGCTTTGCAAAGACTTCATGGCGTGGGCTTCTTCCACCTCGCGATGCAAAAGCTCCAGGCGGTAGCGCGACCAGCACACCAGGAAGGCAAAGCAGAGAAATGCCAGCCAGTTGATCAGCAGCACGTGCAACATGCGTGGATCCATCGAGCCGCCTCCACCGATCACCGGCTGCGGATGCTGGGTGCGGAAGAACCAGATGGAGAAATACACCAACGGCACGTCGAGCGCTCCGAACACAGCCAGGGCTGCGGCCAACATCTGCGTCTGGGCGCTGGTGGAGAAGCGCCGCAGCACCAGATAGCTCAGGTAAATCAGCCACAGCACCAGGGTTGAAGTGAGGCGAATATCCCCCGGCGCCCACCAGATGCCCCACACCGGCCGGGCCCAGATCGGCCCGGTCACCAGCACGATGGTGCAGAAAACCACGCCCACTTCGGCGGACACCAGCGCGACCATGTCCGCCTTCGGCTTGCGCCGGATCAGATAGGTGATGGAGGCGACGAAGTTGATCGAGAACAGCAGGAACGCCGTCCACGCGGAAGGCACATGGTAATAAATAATGCGGTACACGTCGCCCTGCTGCGCGTCGGTCGGCGTAGCTTTGCCCAGCGCCAAATGCAACGCATAGGCGAGAAAAATCGCCGTGAGCACCGCGAGGATGGGGAAGAGCCGTTTCATTCCGCGTGCAGAACCGTCTCAAATAGCGCCAGACATGCAGTAGTAAACACCACATCGTAGGTGAGAAGCAACACGATGTAGAAGTGCGCGGGATTGTCGCCGGTGAGCACAGCTGTGGTTCCGGCGACCATGCCAAGCACGGCGGGAATGGAAATCGGGAACAGCAAGAGCGGCAGCATGATCTCGCGGCTGCGCGTGCGCAGCGACATGGCCGCAAAAAATGTCCCGTTCACCACCAGCGCCCAGGTGCCGAGAATCGCGATCGGGATCAACTGCCACGCCGGTCCCAGAACGTGCAAGTTATAAAAGACTACGAACAGAGGAGCCATCAGCGCTTCCAGGACGCTGACGAAAATAAAATTGCCCAGCGCTTTCGCCAGAAACAGCGCATTGGCGGGCGCGGGAGACACTCGGTACGCATCCAGCACCTGATTGCGCAATTCGCGCGCCCAGGTCTGATTGAGCGCCACCACCGCCGCAAACAGGAACGCCACCCAAATCAGGCCACCGGCAATCTGGCGCGATTCCTCAGCTAGAGGATCGAAGGCAAAGGCGAAGATCACCACCACCAGCAAGGAAAAGAACAGCATCGAGTTGAGCGCGTCTTTGGAACGCCATTCGAGGCGAATGTCTTTCTTCAGCGTGGCGAGAGTGACGGACCAACAGCTCATCGCTCGTCCTCGACGGAACAGGGTCGGCGGCCGGGAATCTGCAATCTGAAATTTCCCAGAGCCCTAGACGCGGGCGGAGCCCCGGACGCCCTCGTCCGGGGAGCCCGGGCGGGAGGCATTTTCTGTGGCAATGGCTCGGCGGACGGGGGCGTCTGCCGCTCCATGATCCCTTTCGCGTGCAGAAGGATACTCATGAAACTGACCCCGGGCGCGCAGTGGTCGCCGTCCGGTCTATGATTTGGCCCGCTTGCATCCAGACGAATTCGTCGGCCGCCCCTTCGAGCAGCGGGGCCTGGTGGGTCACGACCAAAATCGTCTTGCCGGCGTCGCGCATGCCCTTGAGCAGGCTGACCATCTCGCGGGCCGAGTGCACGTCCACGTTGGAGAAGGGCTCATCCAGCAGCAAGACTTTGGGATCGTGCAGAATCGCCCGCGCCAGCGACATGCGCTGGCGCATCCCCTGCGAATACTGCCCGACGGGCCGGGTCAGTTCGGGATCAAGTCCGACGGCGCGAGTCACCTCGGCGCAGCGGCTGACTTCATTGCGGGCAGAGCAGGCAATGCCATAAAGGCCGGCAAAGTAGCGCAGGTTCTCCATGCCGCTCATCTCGTCGTAGAGCAGCGACGGATGCGCCATGTATCCGAGATCGCGGCAGGCAGCTTTCGGAGTCTTGCCGAAAATGGAAATCTCGCCGCGCGTGGGCTGCAACAGGCCGGCGAGCGCGCGCAGCAGGGTGGTCTTCCCCGCACCGTTGTCGCCGAGGATGGCGTGGAAGCGTCCCGCGTCAAATTCGGCGGTCACGCCGCGCAGCGCGGCAAAGCGTCCGAACTGCTTGATGACGTTGTGGACGGCGATGGCGGGCGCGGGGGCGGTTTCAGCGAGTTTGTTCATCAAGATTGTGAGGGCAGCAAGGGTACAACCGTACAGCTATTGAGGCGTATTGGGAATCTGCGCTGACGGATGACTGGCCTCATAGCTGCGTTTGGCCTCTAGCAGCTCAGATCGATGTTTTGCTGCGATTGTTTTCGCCAACTCCTTTTGCTTGGCGATGAGGACCTGCTCAACCTCCCCCCGCATCTGCCGAAGTGCCGGTTGCATTTGCTCCCAGAGGCAAACGCTCGCTTTGCTCGCGGGGCGGACGAAGGCGTCCGCCCCTACACAAGCTAGGTCATGCTCTTGGCGGGCTCGGCTTGCATCTGGTTGCCGGGCTGACCCGGCTGCTGCGGAGCATACTTCGAGGCGCATTTGGCCTGGAGCTGCTTGGCGTGGAACACGCCGTCGCGGCCGAAGCTGCCGTCGGCCAGGGCCTGGGAATCGTCTTTGAAAGTGTCAGGAGGAGCCTCGGCGCCGGTGTAATCCACTTGCAGATTCTGATTCTCTTCGACCAGCACAAACTGCACGTGCGTGCCGGTGCGCTTAATCGAGCCGGGCTGGACATTTCCCGCTACTCGCAATCTCTTCGAATAGGCGCTGTCGCCCATGGTGCGCAATTCCTTGATGGTGACGTAGTAGCTCTTGCTGTCCTGGACGCCGGTGTAGGCCAGGTAGCCGAGCAACAACATGATGACCACCGTGGCGCCACCGAACTTCAAATAAATATTAGTTTGACTCGACATTCACGCACCCCGAGGGGATGCACCCCCACAGGGAAAACTCTACGCGTGGCAGAGAGGAGAATCAAGGCTGGCACGAACGCTGCAGTTTCGGGATTTCGACATCCCCATTGCTTTGCGAACTTCGCGGCGCTTCTTCGCGAGCTTCGCGGTAGAAGATCTTAAACCGCAAAGTACGCGAAGGATTCGCGAAGGACGCGAAGAAGTGATCCGCCAAACTCAAGCTGTACCACTACCCAGAACGCCGCACGGATGAAGGCCGATAAAAGTCGTGCCCTTCCCACCATTTTCTGGGATGGGTTCCTGCGGCCTACGACTTGTTCCAGGCGCGCACGCGCGGCAGCCATCGGCGCACATTCCGGCAATAGTTCTCGTAGTCGGCGCCGAACTTCCCGCGCAGAGTCGGTTCTTCATAAAAGACGACAAAAAGATGCACGCCCAGGGCGACCGCTGCCACGGCGGCGATCAATACGGGGTCGGGGTGTCCGAAAACAATCCACAGGCCGATCCATCCGGCCGCGAAACCCACGTACATCGGATTCCGCACGTAGCGGTAAAAGCCGACCACGACCAATCGCTTGGGTGGAACAATCGGCGCAGGAGTTCCGCGGCCAGTCCAGCCGAAATCCCAAACACAGCGCAAGGCAACCGCGAATCCCAGCACCGAGGGAATCGCAGCCAGCCATCGCCAGCGCGCCGCGCCGGCTGTCGCCACACGGAAGCCGAGCCATCCCGGCAAAAGCCAGAACCACAGGGCGAAGAAAGCCGCGCCCACCGCCAGCGCAGCGACCGCGCTCAGCCATTGGCCGCCATCGACCGGTGGAGCACCACCAGACCGTAGTTCCGTCATAAAGACCTCCTGTCGAACCAGATTATGCCCGCCGGAGCCGGCGTGGTTCGAGGATTTTCCGGGCTCCGAAAAAAAGTACTTGACATAATGTACTAGTTCTATAGTACACTGACACGCATGGGCAGGGACAGCCAAAACGCCGGAACCTTCGAGTTCGCGCTCGACCTCCATACCGGAGTGCCGGTCTACCGCCAGCTCATCGATCAAGTGCGGGCCGGGGTCGCGTCCGGCACGCTGACGGCGGGCGATCAACTGCCTACGGTGCGGCAGCTGGCGGTTGATCTGGCCATCAACCCCAACACCGTGATGCGGGCCTATCGCGAACTGGAACTGGGCGGCTTGCTCGAGACGCATCAGGGCACGGGGACGTTCATCGCGAACAAGAAGGTAGAAAAGGCGTCGGCCGAGCGGGAGCGTCAACTCAGCCAGATGGCAAGTGAAGTTGCGGCGCGCGCGGGCGCTGCCGGATTCACGGTGGAAGATTTGATTGATCGTCTGCGGGAGTTGCTGCCTCGCCCCGCACAAAGGAGATAGTCATGCTCGTGAAAATCAATCCGAAAGAAATCAACGGAGTCGCACTTCTGCTGTTCGCGGTATGTTTGCTCGCCGGTATCGGGATAGCGCAAGCCACGCGGCAGCCGGCATTTGCTATCGCAGGAGCTGTGGCCGGACTCTATTTTCTCCTTGCCATCAAGGTGGTGCGGCAATGGGAGAAAGTCGCGCTGCTGCGCCTGGGCCGATATGTGGGCTTGCGCGGCCCCGGCCTGTTCCACATTTTTCCCATCATCGAAACGTTGAGCCCGTACGTGGACCAGCGGGTGCGGGTGGCGAGCGTGTCGGCGGAATCCACGCTGACGCGGGACACGGTGCCGGTCAACGTGGACGCGATCGTGTTCTGGATGGTGTGGAACGCGGAGAAATCCATTCTGGAAGTGGAGAACTTCGTGGACGCCATCAATATGAGCGCGCAGACGGCGCTGCGCGAGTCCATTGGGCGGCACGAACTGGCGCAGATGATCACCGAGCGCGAAACGTTGGGCCGCGAGCTGCAGCGGATTCTTGATGAGAAGACGAATCCCTGGGGAATCACGGTGCAATCGGTCGAGATCCGCGATGTGAAGATTCCGCAAGGGCTGGAAGATGCCATGTCGCGCCAGGCGCAGGCGGAGCGCGAGCGGCAGGCGCGCATCATTCTGGGGCAGGCAGAGAAGGAAATCGCCGATAGCTTCGTGCAGGCCGCAGCTTCCTACAGGGACAATCCCGTGGCCTTGCACCTGCGCGCCATGAACATGCTGTACGAAGCGATCAAGGAACGCGGCTCGATGGTGATCGTGCCGTCATCCGCGGTGGAGACCATGGGGCTGGGAGGAACGCTGGCAACGGCGTCCCTGGGCGGGGCAAAACCCTAACTCAAACTAAACAACATCAAAAGGAGTATCCCAATGAAGTGCTTACTATCTGTGTCTCTTACGGCCGCTCTGGCTGTGGTTGGAGAGCTCGCGCTGAGCAATCTGATGCAATCCCCGCCGCTGCAGAAAGGCGTCAGCGTGCAAATGGCCGTCACCAGCAACGCAGCGGCCATGCCCGAGGCCGACAACAAGAACGCCTGGATCGTAGCGGTCACCGATGACGGCAAAGTGTATTTCGGAACCGACCCGGTCAAGCTCGCGGGCCTCGAGGAAGCAATGAAGAGTCGTCCTCGCAACCGCGACCAAAAGCTTTACGTCAAGGCCGACGCGCGTGTGCCGTTCGCCAGTGTGGAGAAGGTCCTCGAAGCTGGCCGGGAGGCATCATTCGCAGCACCGATTCTGCTCACGTCGCAGCCGGAACGGGCAGCGCCAGGAACTATAGTTCCCCCGAAAGGTCTGGAGGTGCTGGTGGGTCCGTCGGCCGGCTCGGAGTCGCCTGTGGTGCGCGCACTCGACTCGGGGCAACAGGGGTCGATGGTAGAAATCAACAATCAGCGGATTCCCTTGACTTCTCTGCCGAACACGCTCTGGCAAGCCTTTCAGAATCGGGAGAACAAAGTCGTTCTCGTGACGGCAGGCGGCAGTCTGCCGTTTGCAGATGTCGTGCATGTGATCGACGTGTGCCGCGGGGCGGGAGCCAGAGTCGTCCTGGATACGCCGGAGTTGTAAAGGTGCCCTCGGCGGCGTTCCCACCCTTCGAAAACCGCGAAGGGTGGGGCAGCCGGCTGCGAAGCGGAACGCTCTGGTCCGGCCTCATCGTCGAGAAATAAGGAGAATTTATGAGTCGTGTACTGGGAACGTGTCTTTCCGGTCTAGTTTTGTGCCTGGCTCCAACGGCACTTGGACAGCAGGCTACCCCTTGGCGTGATCCCTCGAAACACACTGTGCAATTCGTAACGGTGGAAGAAGGCGTCCGGTTGGAGGTGCTCGATTGGGGCGGAACGGGACGGCCGGTTGTGCTGCTGGCGGGTTCCGGAAACACCGCACACATTTTCGACGATTTCGCTGAAAAACTATCCGGAGCTTGCTGTCATGTCTACGGCATCACGCGCCGCGGGTTTGGCGCTTCCACTCATCCCGATTCGGGTTACGACCAGCAGCGGCTGGCGGACGACGTGCTCCAGGTGCTCGACGCGCTGAAACTGGTTGCGCCTGTTGTGGCGGGTCACTCCATGTCTGGCGAGGAATTAACAACGTTGGGAGACGAACACTCCGATCGCCTGGCTGGGCTGGTCTACCTCGATGCGACGGCTGACCCTACGGATTACCCAGGGAATAGTCCGGCCTACACCGCGCTTTTCAATAAATTGCCCGCAGCCATGCGGGCCAACGGTTCTAAACCAGACGCCTCGGACCTAAAATCTTTTCAAGCCTTTCATGATTTCAAAGTGCGGCAGAATGGCTTTGAATACCCAGAAGCCCAACTGCGCGCCAGTTTCAACCAGAATCCCGACGGTTCAGTGGGTAGTTACAATACTTCCGATAAAGTCCACAACGCGATCGGTCGGGGAGCCCTGCCCCGCGATTATTCTCGAATCCGTGTGCCCATACTGGCGTTGTTCAGCTCGCTGAGTATCAACTATCGGTATCAACCAAAGGACGCTCAAGAACGCGCAGCCATCGAAGAGTTCGACGCGGCAACCGAAGTCTACGACAAGCGGAATAAGAAAAACCTTCTGAATGCGAAAGGCGGCGTGCGTATGGTTGACCTGCCTCAGGCCGATCATTACGTATTTCTCAGCAACCAGGCAGACGTGCTGCGCGAGATGCGGGCATTCCTGGCAAGCTTGCATTAGTCGCAGCCGCCATCGGCACGGATGCCCACCCTTCGAAAAGCGCGAAGGGTGGGGCAGCCGGCGGTCGCGGTTACGGCCGTCACGTCTGGCCTGACCAAACGTAACTAAAGTCCGCGCCACGTGTTGCCGATAGCTCACACATGGATGTTTCAGCGATCGCCCTACAGGGACTGCAACAGGCGGAGTATCAACTGGACGCGGCGGCAGCCGGGATTGCCGGCGCGGGAGGCGGGTCGGCCAACGAGAATAACGTAGATGCGGCAGACCTCAGTTCGCAAATGGTCGCGCTGACGTCGGCGCAAACGCAATATGAAGCGGATCTCGCCACGCTCAAGACTGCGGACCAGGTGGAGCAGAACCTGGTGAATCTGACGGGCTGACGTCACGAGAGGCGTTTGCTGTGCCGCGCCTGACATTCCTTGCGGAGTGCATCCCGTCTCCTCACTTGCTCTTTCTGGTTGGGGGCGATAGCGCACGGCCCTCCGGGGCTAAACAGTTTGCTGAAAAACTCGCCTTGGTGACCTCAAGGGCTAAAGTGTGTGCGTGAGAACTCGTCTTCCGCCCCTTCGGGGCTTGGCCATTTCCCACTTTGACCCATGGCTTACGCCATGGGCTGCACTCTGCCGCCGCTTCGCGGCTAGGAACTCCATGGTCCGCTCCACCACGGGGCGAGATTTTGAGTTCTCACGCACACACTAAAACCCTCACAGAAAAGAGAGGCCTTATGGCAGCGCTGAAAGCGCTGCGCCACCCAAAACCGAGTTTTTCAGCAGTCTGTGAAGCCCACGATCTCTTTTTCGACTGTCTTCGGCACGACGGAAAGTCGTGCCCTTCCCTGTCCCTGGGCCTTCCCGTCCGCGATCCTTTCCGCGCGGTTATAATTCAAAGTCAAAGAGAATTCTTTCGAGGTTGGCCTGGTTATGACTTCCACGAATGGCACGAACGGCAACGCCTATACCGTCCCCAAACCGCGCGCGGAGTGGCTGGCGCGGCGCAAGCAGGCAAATACCGACGGCAATTTCTCGCAGATGCACTATGCGCGGCAGGGCATGATCACCGACGAAATGGGCTACATCGCGCAGCGCGAGAAGCTCGCGCCGGAGCTGGTACGCGATGAAGTCGCCCGCGGACGGATGATCATTCCGGCGAACATCAACCACGCCGAACTGGAGCCGATGGCGATCGGCGTGGCTTCGCTGTGCAAGATCAACGCCAATATCGGGAACTCCGCCGTCACTTCCGAGATCAACGAGGAACTCAAGAAGCTGCACACCGCGGTGCATTATGGCGCCGATACGGTGATGGATCTTTCGACGGGCGGCGAGATTCACGAAATCCGCGAAGCGATTTTGCGGCACTCGCCGGTGCCGATTGGGACAGTGCCGATCTATGAAGCCATTGCCCGGGTGAAGCGTGTCGAGGACCTGAACGCGGAGATCATGCTGGAAGTGATTGAAGAGCAGGCGGCGCAGGGCGTGGACTACATGACGATCCATGCCGGCGTGCTGATTCAGTATCTGCCGATGGTTTCCGAGCGCATTACCGGTATCGTCAGCCGGGGCGGAGCGATCCTGGCGCAGTGGATGGCTTACAACCACAAGCAAAACTTTCTCTACGAGCGGTTCGACGACATTTGCAAGATTTTCAAGAGATATGACGTGAGCTTTTCTTTGGGCGACGGTTTGCGGCCGGGCTGCGTGGCCGACGCCAGCGACGAAGCGCAGTTTGCCGAACTGAAGACTCTGGGCGAACTCACGAAAAAGGCCTGGGAGCACGATGTGCAGGTCATGATCGAAGGCCCGGGCCACGTTTCGATGGACAAGATCAAGGAGCAGGTGGATAAGGAAATCGAGCTTTGCCACGAAGCGCCGTTCTACACGCTGGGCCCGCTGGTGACCGATATTGCGCCCGGCTATGACCACATCACGTCGGCCATTGGCGCGGCCATGATCGGATGGTACGGGGCGGCCATGCTGTGCTACGTCACGCCCAAAGAGCATTTAGGGTTACCCAATGAAAAAGATGTGAAAGACGGCATCATTGCCTACAAGATCGCTGCCCATGCCGCCGACATCGCCCGGCAGCGGCCGGGCGCCCGCGACCGCGACGACGCCCTGAGCTACGCGCGCTACAAATTCGACTGGGAGAAACAGTTCGCGCTGTCGCTCGACCCCGAAACCGCCCGCTCCATGCACGACGAAACCCTGCCCGACGATTACTACAAAGAAGCCGCCTTCTGCTCCATGTGCGGCCCGAAATTCTGCTCGATGAACTACTCGTCGAAAGTGGACGAGTACAACAAGCAAGTTCATGGCATCGAGAAGAAAGATTATTCGGAGCTGGTGGAGAAGCTGGTGACGCTGAAGTAGTTGAGTACCGTGGAAGAGCGGCCCTTGTTCTGCCGGGTGCCCCAGGTCTCGCTGCATTTGCGAGACCTGAGATGTTCAGAATCGTATTGCCTCGATTCGTCAGGTACGAAACGAATCACTCCCACGTCTCGCAAGAACGGCGAGACGTGGGGCACCCCACTAGGGGCGTCACAACTCACTCCTCAAACCAGAACGGGTTGAACGCCGGGTACCCCATCCTCTCGCGTTCCTTGCGAAAAGGTGGGCGCCTGTCTGCTCATCTCAGCGGTAGGCCTCGCCGCGATGACGCACGCGGCGAACCTCGATGGTATCGGCATCGGGGCAGACGAAGAAGAGACGATAGTCGCCGACACGTAGCCGAAGCTCTTCTCTTCCTTGGAGAGCTTTCACGTCGCCCGCGCCCGACTCCGCAAAGCGATGCAGCGCGGAGAGAATATGCATCGCTATAGGCTTGCTGAGGCTGCGCACATCGCTTTTGGCAGGATCGGTCCAAACGATCCGCTTCACTTCGGCGCCTGAAAGCGGTCGATTTCTTCCTGGGTAACACCGAGCTCGGCCAGAACCTGCTCGTGGGGAATGCCCTTGTTATGCTTCGACCATTCGCGCGCTTCGTCGAGCGCCTTTTCCTCTTGGGACGTGAGCGGTTCGCCGTCAATGGGAGCGTTAGCGATCGCGCGTGAGACGGGATCGAGCAAGGCTTCGAGTATCCCGATCACCGCCGGAACCTGGCTCGGGGCCAGCTTGTCGATCAGTTCGTGGGCGTGCTCCTTGTTTGCGGCCATGCTTAACTCCTCCTGATTATTTTACACGCCGGGTGCCCCAGGTCTCGCTGCATTTGCGAGACCTGGGATGTTTGGAATCGCACTACCCCGATTCGTCAGGTACGAAAAGGAATCACTCCCATGTCTCGCAAGAAGCGGCGAGACATGGGGCACCCCATTTGAGATTTCTGTTTTGCGCCGGAGACGTACGGCTGGTGGGCCGGCCTAAACTTCCATACCCTGAGGGATACCCGGCGGCCCGATACACCCGGGCCGCTGGACAGCCGGGGGCGGCTGTCCCTACATGGGCATTTCAGGAGGTCAAGCCGGAGGCAGTGCCCACCCCACACGAGTCACTTCCCTTCCAGCGTGATATCTCCCACGCCGACGTGGGCGCGCAGTTCATATTTGCCGTCGCCGCGATACTTCAGCGTCTTGCCCAGCCAGCCGCTGGTTTCACCGTAGCCGTCGCTGTTCACGTCTCCGATGCCCGTGCTGGCGCGCACTGAGCGGTAGACAGAAGATGCTTTCGCCAAGCGAATGTCTCCGACATCCAGTTCCAGATCTTTGTCACCCTCAACGTCTTCGACCACCAGGTCGCCGACTTTTTCATGCACGTCGAGATTGGTGTTGGCGGGAACTTCCAACTCCACATCGAACTGCGTGTTACTGCCGTAGGGGGCACGAAACTCAATGCTGGCGTCGTTGCCACGGACATCGAAATCAACACGGGCCTCTTTGATGTTTCCCTCGTGGCGCGACTTGACCGTGTAATGCAGGCTGATTTTGTTGGCTTCGCCGCGCTTGATGTGCAGATCGCCCACGCTGAGGCGCACGTGCAACATGCCGCCAGCGGCGAAGTCGCGCGCGTCAGAATGGGACTCGGAGTAATTCCAGTCGCTGGCAGCACAGAATGGAACCAGCAGGAGACAAACAATCAGCATTCTGTGGAGCGGTGAAAGCTGTAGCAGAGACCTTCTCGGCATGGTGCACCTCGCAGGCGCAAGAGCGCCTGATGGTGATACGAGGAAGAAGGGGCAGCGGTTCCGTCATTTCCAGGCCCACTCCGGAAGAGCGGCTGCGGAGCTTCGCTCCGCCGGACAGCCGAGGGCGGCTGTCCCCACATTCTTAAGGGGACTGGCCTACCGATATCCTTCCAGCGCCTTCGCGGCGCGATCGAGCGCGGCGGCCAGCGCTCCCAACTGCTGGCGGGCCTGTTCACTCTCGCCCTTGTCGAGGGCTTCGTTGACGCCGGGAATCACGACGGCGGCGTAGCCGGTATATTCTCCCGGCGCATAGATGGCGTGGCGAAACCAGGGACGATGGGGCAATCCCTGCGGCGTGAGCAAAGCGCGCTCCGCTTTTCGCAGCGCCTGATTCAGACGCGCTGCATCTCGCGGTGGATGTTTTTGCTGGGCAAGAATCTTCCCGGCGGTGGCCTGGAACCGCCGGGCGGCCGCGTTCACTGCGCCGAAGTCGAGCCCGTGCTTGCCGAACTTGTTGTCGGCCCGGTGCTGGGCCGCGTCGAGATAGAGGGTAACTTCCTTTCCGTACTCCTCGTAGTCGTAAGGCAGGATGTCGGCATCGGCCATGCGAAGGGCTTCCAGCCCGAAGACGCGGGCCATCTCCTGCTCGTAGGCGAAATCGGGATCGCCGAATTTCTTGAACCAGGCGAAGTTGTCGAACGCCGAGTGGTACACGCCGTAGGGACCGGTCGAACTCACGTCGGTCGAAGGCACACCGGCATGTTGAAGGAAGGCGGTGTAATCGGAGCCGCTGCCCAAGTCGCCGACCGGCACATCGTCCTTGGGTTGCGCTGCGGGAAGGCGGCGGTTGTCTCCAATCGCTTCTGTGGGCAGTTGTGGCGAGAGCGTATCCGGCTGCGACGACTTCAGCCAAGCGTCGTAGAGGGTGCCGCCTTTGGGGCTGGGCACAGCCTTGGTCACATCGCGCAGAAACTGCTTGAGGCTGGGCACGGCCGACGCGCCGAACTTGGGCCCACAAACGGCGACATCCATATTGAAATACGCAGGAGCGTTGGCGAGATCGGCTTCGTGCTGCTCGACCCACTCGGTTGAGCCCATCAGTCCTTCTTCCTCACCATCCCAGCTGGCGAAGACCAGGGTGCGTTTCGGCCTCCAGCCGGATTTCAGCAGTTCGCCCACGCCGTGCACTGCTTCGAGCATCGCGGCAGTGCCGCTGTTGGGATCCACCGCGCCGTACACCCACGCATCGCGATGATTGCCTGCCACCACCCATTCGTCAGCCAGCTCGCTGCCGCGCACGCGGCCGATCACGTCCCAGAGCGTGCGGAATTGGTAGTCCTGCTTGAGGTGCATCTTTACCTTCGCGGGTCCGGGACCGACGTGATAGGTGAAGGGCAGCGCACCCTGCCACTCGCGTGGCGAGGCGGGTCCGTCAAGATGCTCGAGCACAGGCCACACATCGTGGTAGGAGAGCGGCGTGACGGGAATTTTCGGCATCTGCGCAGACTGCTGGGGAGAAATGCGGCGGGAATCCGGCAGCGACGGAATGGATGCAATACCTGGCGTGGTGGGGTCGCCGGGGAATTCGAACATGTATCCCACTGAGCCGCGCTGTACGCCGGTGTCGGGACGCCACGGGCCATCGGGGTACTTATCGCCGCGGCGCCAGCCATCGTCGGCCGGGTCGGAGTAGATGATCACGCCGGCGGCGCCGTGCTCCTGGGCGACAAACACTTTGACGCCGCGGAAATTCTGGCCGTAGCGTACGAGCACGATCTTGCCCCGCACGTCGACTTTCAGCTTCTCGAGCTTTTCGAAGTCATCCGGCGTGCCGTAGTTGGCGTAGACGACCTCCGCTTCGACATCGCCGGAGGGCGACATGGCGCTGAAGGGCATCACCACGCGGGGATCGTCCTGGAAAGGATCGCTGTCCACATGCTCGCGAGTAGGACCGTGCATCGTGACTCCGGCGGGTGCGGTCAGGTCCACGCTGACTTCCGCGGGATAGTTCATCCAGACTCTGTACTCCACGATTTCGGTGTCCAGCCCGGCGTCGCGGAATTTCTGCGCGACGTAGTCGGCGGTGGCTTTGTCTTCGACTGTGCCTGCCATGTGCGGGGCCTGGGTAAGAATGCGCAGATGCTGCTCCGCGAGTTTGGGGTCGGGAACGGCAAGGAAGCGCACTTCGATGGCGGATTCGGCCGTGGCGTCGCGGAAACCGAAGATGGCGGGAGCTGAACTGGAAGATGGAGGTGCATTTCGCCCCGCCGTAGTCGGTGAACCCGACAGCAAGAGAATGGAAGAAAGAACGGCAGCACACAAGATTCTCATTGGTATGGGAGGGGGGCTGAAAGCCAATTCAGTAAGGTAGCACAGTCGATCGAGACGACGTGGAATATTCGCTTTATATTCGCCGTCATCACCACTTTCACCAAGTTCACCACCTGGTGCTATAATAGCCGATATGAAGCGAGCCACCATGACTTTTCCAGATGACCTGGCGGAAGCCGTAGACAACTACGTCCGCGCTCAGGAGACGCCGCCCGCGCTGACGACCGTCATGCAAGCCGCGCTGCGAGAGTTTCTGCGGGAGCGCGGATTTCTGCGGACGTACAAGCCGTTGAAAATCACGCCTAAGGGTAACAGCGGACGGAGCGATGTCAGCCGGAATCACGATCTATACTTGACGGGCCTTAAGAAATGATCCGCGCTGTGCTGGCCGATACGGGACCGTTGTATGCGGCTAACGACGAGGGCGACGAGCATCATCAGCGTGCCCTCCGAGAGTTGAAGGAGTTGGCCCGCGACCGGCGGGAAGTTCTGATCGCCTATCCGATCGTGTTTGAGGCCTATTCTCTGCTTCTCTATCGGCTTGGCAGAAATGCAGCCTCGGCTTGGATAACAGAAGCAGCCGTCGCATCCTTCGTGAATCCTACGCCGGAAGACTATAGCCGCGCATTTACCACGGTGCGGACGCTCACCGACCAGAGCATCACTCTGGTTGACGCAACCCTTGCGACGTTGGCTACTCGACTAGGGCTCGCGGTGTGGACCTACGATCATCATTTTGATGTGATGCGGGTTCCGGTGTGGCGGTGAGTTAGGCGCAGAGCTTCGCTCCGCCGGACGGCCGAGAGCCTGTAGCATCTAGTTACGCTGATCGTCGCCACGCAAGTCAACCGTGAGAGCCTGCTGAGCGGCGGAGAATTGCAAAGTCGAAAATCGCCAGCTTCCAGCTAGTCGTGCCGCCTCGACTTTCAAAACCCCTTTCCCTTTCGGTCCCGAAAGTGGAATCATCAAAGTTGCGCTCCCACTACCGTCAGTAGATTGCGTAAGTTCGCCGGAGCTGAACCAGCCTTCTTTGATTGGTTCTCCCAGGACCTTGACTACCTGCGACGACGTACGTGCTTTGGCAACGGAGGCCTGGTATACAGGAGAAGTCCTTATCTGATGCTCAATGAACGCCAGGAGCACAACGACAAACACTCCGATTCCAAGAACTGCTAGCAAACCTAGCACTAGCCTATTCTTGCGTTTTTCAGAACAGGCGGTTGATTGCTGCACGTCGCCAAGCGGTGATTGTGTGATGCGTTTCCCGATCCTAGACGCGAGGCGAGCCGCGACTACAACACAAAACGCCACTGTTGAAAAAAATAGAGCAATGCTGAGAACCCACAAGACCCAGGATGCCGCACGGTTCCAAGGTGTATTGGGGAACATGACCACCAGAAAGCCGTCGAGCAGAAGCAGCAGCCACCCTGCGAGAAGAATCCGCTTGAACATCCGCTGCTCCTCTCCGTAAGAGTAACAGGCAAAAAGCTTGGCGTCTGAATCCCCCTTCGGCAGGCTCAGGGCAAGCTCTGAGCGAAGTCGAAGGGGCGGCCGTCCCCACATGAGCCTTGCTGGCTCCGGCCGTCCCCACATGATCCCAGCTGGCTCCGGCGGTGCAACACAACCGCGGAGCGCCGTTACCTTACCTGGCCTGTCCCGATAATCTCGTATTTCGATGAAGTCAACTCCGCCAGCGCGAAGGGGCCGCGGCAGTGGAGCTTCTGGGTGCTGATGCCCATCTCGGCGCCGAAGCCGAATTCTCCGCCGTCGGTGAAGCGGGTGGAGGCGTTCCAGTAGACCGCGGCGGAATCCACGCCGCGTAGGAACTTTCGGGCGTTCGATTCGTCGCAGGTGACAATGGCATCGGAGTGTTTGGTGGAATAACGATTGATGTGCGCGATGGCCTCGTCCGCGTCGGCAACCACGCCGATGGCCATGCAGAGACGCAGGTATTCTTCGTACCAGTCTTGCTGGTTGGTGGCCCCAACCTGCAATCCCGCGGCCAACGTGCGGGTCTTGCCGTCGCCGCGCACTTCGACTCCGGCTGCGATCAGCTTCCTCACGATGTGAGGCACATATTCGGCGGCGATGCGCTCATGCACCAGCAATTTTTCCGCCGCGTTGCAAACTGATGGGCGCTGCGTCTTGGCATTGATGACAATTCGGTCGGCCATGTCGAGATCAGCGGATTCGTCCACAAAGATGTGGCAGTTCCCCGCTCCGGTCTCGATCACCGGGACAACTGAATTCTCTGTGACGAAGCTGATGAGGCCGGCGCCGCCGCGGGGAATGATGACGTCGACCAGGCCGCGAGCCTTGATCAGTTCTTCGACCGACTGCCGCGTGCTCGAATCAAGCAGTTCGATCGCGCCTTCGGGAATGCCACGTACGGCGGCCATGATTTCGACTAATCGCTGATTGCTGTGGGCCGCTTCCTTACCGCCGCGCAAGACGATGGCATTGCCGGTTTTGAGCGCCAGCACGGCCGTGTCCACGGTGACGTTGGGGCGAGACTCGTAGATGATGCCGATCACGCCCAGCGGCACGCATACTTTGCGGATGCGCAAGCCGTTTGGTCTGGTCCATTCGGCAAGGGTCTCACCGATAGGATCGGGCAGGGCCGCAACCTCGCGCACGCCGCGCGCCATGTCGTTGATTCGGGCCGGAGTCAGAAGCAGGCGATCGCGCATGGCGCCGTCGAGGCCGGAGGTCTCGACGTCTTTGTTATTGGCGGCGAGGATGCTTTTGCCCTGAGCTTCGAGCGCGTCGGCAATCCTCAGTAGCAGCGCGTTCTTTTCCTCCGTGGAGAGCTGCACCAGACGGGCGGATGCGGAGCGGGCGCGGAGGAGCTTGTCGCGAGTGGAAGTAACGGCGGCAACAGTGGCGGACATTTTTTGATTTTCTCCCAAGCACCCTAAGAAAGGCTAAGAACTTCTTTTACTTTCGCTCCGATCGGAGCGAGCGACCTGTGCCAATGAAACAACGAAATGCATAGGTCCTTCGCGGCAAAGAACGCCGCTCAGGATGACAAAGCAGTAAAGCATCGCAAAAAGCGAAGATGTTCTATTCCCGTCTCTGCGGCGGGAAGTAGGTTCCGATCTTGCGCTCCATGGCGAGCCGGATCGCCTGCGGATGCCTGCCATTGACGATTGCGACGTGGACGCCGGCTTCGCTGGCCAGTTTTGCGGCGCGCAGCTTCGAGACCATGCCGCCGCGGCCGAGCGAACTTTTGCCGCTGCATTGCGCCTCCAGCGCGGGCGTCAGCTTGCGAATCACCCGCTGCAGGCGGGGTTTCTTGCGGCCGTTGGGAACCATGAATCCGTCAACGTTGGTCAGGAGCAGCAGCCAGTCGGCACCGACGGCCGTGGCCAGGAGCGAGCTTAGTTCGTCGTTGTCGCCGAAAGCGCCTTCCAGTTCACGCACCGAGACACTGTCATTCTCGTTGACGATTGGAACCACGCCCAGCGCCAGCAACTCACCCAGAGCATTCTGCAGATTGCGATAGCGCACGGGCGAAGTGAAGTCGTCGCTCGACAGCAGAAGTTGGGCCACGACCTTCTTGCCGAAGAACAGGCGCTCGTAGGTGTGCATGAGGCGGCTCTGGCCGACGGCGGCACAGGCCTGCATGCGGGGCACGTCGGCCGGGCGCTTTGCCAAACGCAAACTCGACATGCCGGCGGCGATGGCGCCGGAAGTGACGATGAGGTACTCGTTTTTCGCGAGGTCGAACTGATCGACCATGCCGCGCAGCAGATTGGGGTCAATCTGCCCGCCGGGGGCGATAAGGCTGGTGCCGATTTTGATCACGACGCGCATAGGGACAACATCTCTATCCTGCCGTTAGAATGAGTTTCTGGCAAGGTTGGGGAGGCTGGGAAAATATCTTGCTTTGCCGGTGACGAGGGGAGGCACCGTCGAGCTTCGCTCGACTGGACAGCCGGGGGCGGCTGTCCCTACATGATTTCTATGCCCGCTGCGAACGCCACCAGCCGGTTCTGGGATCGGGTGGAGAACTATGTCCGGTACCGGCCGGGATATCCGGCAGAAGCTTTGCGAGTCTTGCAAGACGACTGCGGCCTGGAGGCGAAGCATGAAATCGCCGATGTCGCCTCGGGCACCGGAATCTGGACGCGTGTGCTGCTGGAGAACGGCAATCGAGCGCTAGGCGTTGAGCCGAACGCCGAGATGCGGCAGGCGGGGGAACGGCTGCTGGCGGGGTTCCCACGGTTTACCAGCGTTGCGGGAACGGCGGAGGCGACAACGCTAGACGACGGGAGCGCAGATTTTGTCACGGCCGCACAGGCGGCACACTGGTTCAAGCGAGAGCAGGCGCGGCGTGAGTTCATTCGCATCCTCAGACCGGGTGGATGGCTGGTGCTGTTGTGGAACGAGCGGCTGACCGATGCAACTGCGTTTCTGCGGGATTACGAGCAACTGCTGCTGAGGTTCGGCACCGACTACCAGGAAGTCCGGCATGAGCGGACCACGGCGGTGGTGAATGAGTTCTTCGATCCGGCGCCATTTCAGGAGCGCGGGTTCCGGATGCGGCAGGAATTTGATTATGCCGGGCTGGAAGGGCGGTTGCTGTCGTCGTCATATGTGCCGGGGCCGGGGCAGCCCAGGCATGCCGAGATGCTCCAAGAGTTGCGGCACTTATTCGCGGCAAACAAGGTGGAAGGACACGTGGCGGTCGAATACAACACCCGTGTGTATTTTGGAAGATTGAAGTAACAACACTTGTCTCACAGCTGATCGTCTGACCTGGGATGTCTTACCCCAGGGGCTAAAGCCCGGGATCTAAGCGGTTCTTAGCGGCCTGGCTGAAGCCGGGCCCTTCCCAGGACCCAGGAAACCGGCTTCCGGAACGGAGCACAATGTCCGACGAAAAATCTTTTCACATGACGCCTGACGAGTTCCGCCGCTACGGCCATGCCGTGGTGGATTGGATCGCCGACTACCACTCCCGCATTGAATCGTTCCCCGCGCTCTCGCAGGTCAAGCCGGGCGAGATTCGCGCGGCGCTGCCGAAGAATCCTCCGGCGCAGGGCGAGCGGTTTGAGTCGTTGCTGAAAGATGTGGAGCGGCTGATTCTGCCTGGAGTGACGCACTGGCAGTCGCCCAATTTTTTCGCCTATTTTCCATGCAATGCGTCGGGGCCTGGAATTCTTGGCGACCTGGTTTCTTCCGGGCTGGGCGTGCAAGGGATGCTGTGGTCCACCAGTCCGGCCTGCACCGAACTGGAAACGCACGTGATGGACTGGCTGGTCGGAATGCTGGGGTTGCCGGAGAAGTTCTTGTCGTCGAAGAGCGGCGGTGGAGTCATCCAGGATACGGCTTCGAGCGCGGCGTTGTGCGCGCTGCTGGCGGCGCGCGAACGTGCCACGAATTACTCGAGCAACAAGAAAGGATGCAACGGGCGACTGGTTGCTTATGCCTCGACGCAGACCCACTCGTCCTTGGAGAAAGCAGCGATGATCGCCGGGATCGGCACGGAAAATCTGCGCCTGATCGACGTGGATGGCAACTTTGCCATGCGCCCGGAGGCGCTCGCCAAGCAGGTGGAAGCCGACCAGCGCGCCGGCCTCACGCCTTGCTTTGTGTGTGCGACGGTGGGCACGACGTCGTCAAACGCGATGGATCCGATTGCGGCGATCGGGGAAGTCTGCCGCCGGCACAATCTCTGGCTGCACGTGGACGCGGCTATGTCAGGCACGGCCATGCTTTGCCCGGAATTCCGGCATCTGCAAAACGGAGTGGAGTCGGCGGACAGCTACAACTTCAATCCGCATAAATGGATGTTTACCAACTTCGACTGCAACTGCTTCTGGGTGGCTGACCGCAAGGCGCTGATTCAGACGCTGAGCATCCTGCCGGAATATCTGCGCAACCGGGCGACGGAATCGGGCGCGGTCATTGATTACCGCGACTGGCACATCCAGCTGGGACGGCGTTTTCGGTCGCTCAAGTTGTGGTTCGTGATCCGGCATTACGGGGTGGAAGGCCTGCGGCACCACGTTCGCGAGCACGTGAGGCTGGCGCAGGAGTTCGCGGAGTGGGTGCGGAAAGATGATCGATTCGAGCTGGCGGCTCCGGCGCCGCTGAATCTGGTGTGCTTCCGGCACAAGGGCGGAGATGCAGCGAATCAGGACGCCGTTAATCAGAGCATCATGGACCGGCTGAACCGCAGCGGGGATTTGTTTCTGACGCACACGAAGCTGAACGGGAAGCTCACACTGCGGTTGTGCGTGGGGCAGACGAACACGCAGGCGCGGCATGTGGAGAAGGCGTGGAAGAGGATTCGCGAGGAGGCGGAAAAAGCAGCGGCTGCCGCATGAATAGGACCCGTCTAATCCCCGAACGCGTTTGCGATTCCGGAGAAGGAGCCTGTGTCACGCTTCCCAGGGATTCAGAACCGGCACGTGGGTGTCGGCGAAATCGCTGACATTGCGCGAAACGATCGTGAGATTGTGATGAAGTGCGGTCGCGGCCAGCAAACCATCGACGGCGGAGAGAGCTCTACCGGCACGCTTGGCCACAGCAGCGAGGATTCCCCAGCGATCCGCAATCTCACGGTCGATAGACAATATTCTCCCCGCGAAACGCGCCCCCAGTTCCAGTTCGAGCCAAGTCTCCAGCCTGGTTCGGCGTCGGCTCGCGGGAAGTCGGGCGATGCCTTTACGGATCTCTCCCATTGTGAGCACGCTTAGGTAAAGCAGGCTTTCATCTGCGGCCTCGATCCACTGCAGCACACGCGGTTCGGGATTATTGCGGACGAGTTCAGAGATGCAGTTGGTGTCGAGCAGGAATCCGCTCATAATTCAATGTCGCGTGCCGGGGCGCGATCGCGATCCAAGTCGAGGTCGATGCCGACCAACGGAGATTGGCGGAAGAACTGCACCAGATTTTTCGGCTGGCGAGATTTGCCCACCAGGCGGTCGTATTGCTCCTCCGCGACCATCACTACGCCCTCCTTGCCTTGCTTGGTGATGCGTTGCGGTCCCTCAGTTCGCGCCCGCCGGAACACCTCGCTGAAGCGGGCTTTCGCGCTCTGAACCTGCCAGGATTCGGCGGTGTCCTTAACGCCGGGGCTCTTTCTGAAACTGGGCATATAGGCAGCTTATCAGACTAGTCTGACTAGTTTGCATTATCGCATGGTGAGGGGTTCGGTGTCAATCGCGACCAAACCTCAAGAGCCATTCATCCGGAAAAGAATGCCCCGGCGAGCTTCGCTCGCCCGCCCGGACGAGGGCGTCCGGGCCTACACGACCCTGGATGGGACACAGCCACTCTGGTTTCACTCCAGCGGAAAGATGATCCCTCAGGACTGGATGATTTTCTCCAGCGCGGGACGGCTGCGGATGACGAGCGTTGCTCCCTTCAGTTGCAGCAACTGCTTTTTCTTAAAGTCGGAGAAGAGGCGGCTGACGGTTTCGCGGGTGGTGCCGATGAGTTCTCCAATTTCTTCGTGAGTTAACGTCAGCCTCAGTTGTGAAGCGCCGTCATTCTGCGGGACCGAGGTTGACCAGGACAGCAGCAGCTTGGCGAACTTTTCCGAGGGCGAGATGGCGAGGCCGAGGGTTCGAATCTCTTCGTGGGCGGTGAAGTAGTTGCGGCTCAACTGCTGGGCAACGCGGATGGCGGCTTCAGGAAATTCTTTCATCAGCTGCAGCAGCGAGTCCCGCGGAATGAAGTTCCCCTGGCCGGGTTCCATCATCTCGGAGGTCACTTCATAGGGACGGTTGGAAACGACGGCGTTCAGCCCGAGCACGTCTCCCGCCTCGGAGATTTTTGTGATGATGGTCTTGCCTTCACGCGAAGTGGTCGAAAGCTTCACTCTCCCGGTGCAAAGCACGAACACGCCGCGCGGTTGCTGCCCTTCAATAAAAAGCATGGCACCTCTGGGGTAAACCGCGGTAGACTTGATCTCGTTGAGGCGCTGAGCGGCGTTTAGGGAAAGATTGCAGAAAAGATGTTCTCCCCGGACCGGGCAACTGACGCAGTTATCAAGAATATTCAGACCGTAAGGAGCACGCATTCCGAACCCCCTTCTGGCAAGAGGCCGCCGCGAATCACTGTCGCTTGGCCCTGGCCACGCATGGGTAAAGGCAGGTTGGGAGCCAACTGCGGTGCCCCCTACAGTCTCCCAAGTAATACCGGCATGTGAAAGAAACAAAAGAAGTTAATTAATGACCCTAAACTTCGACCCAGGTCTGGAGGTCAGTCCAAAGCCAAGTTTTGGGTTATTTTCCGCACACGGCTGTGTGATCTGAATCACTGGCGTCAGTGAGTGACCCTGGTCCCGGGTGTTCTCCTCTATGGAAGGGAGGCCAGCGTGCTGAGGCAGAAGTCCTCCACTGAGCGTGATCACGCCTTAGGTTGGTCGAGCACCTGGCGGACTTTTCCGGCAAGCGAGGAGGGCGTAAACGGCTTGGGAAGAAAGGCGATGCCGGGGTCGAGAACTCCCTGATGCACGATGGCGGCGTCGGTGTATCCGGACATGAACAGGACTTTGGTGCGCGGGCGCATTTTCTTGAGGCGCTGGGCGAGATCGGGACCGCTCATTTCGCGCATGATCACGTCGGTGAGCAGCAGATCGATGCTGCCCTGGTGCTGCTGGCATACGCGCTCGGCTTCCAGAGCGCTCTCGAGCACGAGCACGAGGTAGCCGCAGGCCTTCAGAATAGCGACGGCCAGGTCGCGCACCTGGCGGTCGTCCTCGGCCACGAGAATGGTTTCCGTACCGCGGATGGTGGGTGCGGGCGCCTGCGTTTTGGCGGCAGTTTCGGCTGCCTCCTCGACCCGGGGAAGGTAAAGCTTGAAGGTGCTTCCCCGTCCCGGTTCACTGTAGACCCAGATATGGCCGCCGCTCTGCTGCACGACTCCGTAGACCGTGGCCAGGCCCATGCCGGAGCCTTTGCCGTGTTCCTTGGTGGTGAAGAAGGGCTCGAAGATGTGGGCCTGGGTCTCGGCATCCATGCCGATGCCGGTGTCGCTGACGGCTAACATTACGTAAGAACCCGGACGCACGCCGGCATGTTCCTGGGCATAGCTCTCGTCCAGATCGGCATTGCCGGTCTCGAGCGTGAGCGAGCCGCCGGTGGGCATGGCATCGCGCGCGTTGATGACCAGATTCAGAATTACCTGCTCAATCTGGCCAATATCGGCTCTAACCGAGCCAAGCTTGGGCGCGGGCTTGGTGACAATCTCGACATTTTCGCTGATGAGACGGCGCAGCATCTTGTCAATATCGACGAGGACGACATTGAGGTTGAGGACGGTGGGCTGCAAGAGCTGCTTGCGGCCAAAGGCGAGCAGTTGGCGGGTAAGCGAAGCGGCGCGTTCGCCGGCCGTGAGAATGTGACCCGCACTGCGATGGACGATTTCCGCGCTTGGGGTTCTGTTGTCGAGCAATTGCTGGGCATATCCCAGGATGACGGTGAGCACATTGTTGAAGTCGTGGGCAACACCGCCGGCCAGACGTCCGATGGCCTGCATTTTCTCGGCCTGCAGCAATTGTTTGAACACCAGGCGGTAACGTTCTTCGGAGGCGCGGAGCGCTTCCACGATTTGATGATTGCGATACTGGCTGATGGTCAGGTGCGCCCCGTAACAGACCAGAGAGACGATCACGGTGCCGTAGGCGACGATGCGGTCGTGATCGGCAGCACGCAAGGCGAGAGCCCACACCGTCAGCGGCATGACGGCCAGTCCGATGTTCTTGAGCAGGAAGGTGCGCTGGTTCCAGGACTCGGCGGGAACCTTGCTGGCGGTCTCGGCGGAGGGATCAAATCCAGCGGCCAGGATCGCGGCAACGATAAAGGGCACGGTCCAGGCCAGGCTGCTCCAGGCTCCCGAAGTGGCGTGAATGAAGGTGAGGGCATAATCACCCACGCCAGCAGCCAGTGCATAGACAACAAGGTAAACGGACGCGCGACGGCACAAGCTGCGCACCAGCGGAGTGCGCCCCCAAAAAGAACGAAGAACAAACGCGCCGGCCAGGGCGAAATTGAGGATGTTCGTCATGGCCTGCTCCATCAGCTCCAGACTGTGAAGGCCGCGGTGGAGAGCGCGCAGGAACAGGAAGTCGTAATAAATGAGGAAGGCCACCATCAGCATCTGGACGAAGTCGAGGGAACGCTGCCAGTCCAGACCGGAAGGATCCTCGCTCTCGCGCAGGAACAGGGCCATCACCAGAGGCGCGTCATAGCAAAGGTAGAGGAATTGAGAGATGGGAGAGAAAGGAACTGCGGTTTGCCGCCAGTTCTCGTAGAAGGTCCAGACAACGTTGGACAGTCCGTAGGAGGTGAGGGAAACGGCCAGCAGAACCCAGAATGTGCGCGCCATGTCGCGGCTGCGGCGCGACGCGGCGAGACAAAATCCGGCCGCGGTGAAGCAGGCGGCGATTTGCGTGATGTTGGAAAGCAATGCCCGCGGCGAACCGGGCTTGAGGAAAACGAACCCAGCGACCTGAATGACAACGAGCACCCATGCGGCCCAAGCAATTCGCCGTGACATATACTGCGGAACGATAGCGCTTCCAACCCTCCTACTCCGGGGGGATACGTTCCAGCAGCGAGCGGCTGACGAGATAAACCACCGCATGCGCGGTCACACGAACTGCCTCGCGCCATCGCTAGAACGTCGAATACTAAATGGCAGTTACCTGTAAGTCAACGCATCCGCGCAGGTTAAGTACGCCTTTGGTAACGTGTTGCGGGCCTATGCGGCTGGGCGCTTTTCGAGCGAGTGGGAGAATTCTCAGTCGGCGGGCATGGGAGCGCTGCGGGACGAGCGGCGGCGTTCGACGCCGTGAGAGGACGCTTCGGCTTTTGACTCCAGCCACAACTGCACTTCAGGCAAGGCTTTACGCATCGCCACTTCGCCCATGCGAATCAGGTCGTCGGCGTGCTTGAAGTCGTCATAGGCGAAGTCCCCGACGTCAGGTTCGACCACGACGTCGGCCGCCTGCCGCCACAGGCTCGACATCGCATTCTGCGCGATGGCGAACGACTGCCCGATGACATCGAGCAGATGCCGGGGCGCGCTGCCATTCGCCCATGTTCCTTTCAAGTGCACGGCCAGCACACGTTCTGCGCCCATTTCGCGCAGGGGCCGTGTGGGCACGGGATGGGAGAGCATGCCGTCGATCAGATAGCGGCCGCGGATGTTGACCGGCAGGAACATGCCGGGATAAGCGCAGCTGGCACGGACGGGGTCGATAATCTGACCAGAGTGAAACACCACGCCTTCACCCGTGTTGTAGTCGGTGGCGGTGACGCCCAGGGGAATGCGCAGTTCTTCGAAGGTCTGCACCTTCAAGGCGCGGCTGAGGAAAGAAGCCATGCGGTCGCTGGAGGCGAAACCATAGCGGGAAAGGGTCCAGCGGGCAAAGGAAGTAAAGCGCGTATTGTGGGCGACCTCCTCCATCTCGGCGATAGACAGACCGCTGCAATAAGAAGCGCCGATCAGCGCGCCCACGCTGGTGCCGGCAACGACGCGGATGGGAATGCCTTCCTGCTCGAGAACCTTCAGCACTCCGATGTGAGCAATGCCGCGGGCAAAACCTCCACCCAGCGCCACGCCGATCGCGGGAATACGGGGAGAAACAGGAGAAGGTTTACGCGAGAATTCCCGGCCAAAGGCCTGGACGGAACGAATGATTTTCCCCAGACTCGTCATCCGGAACCCCACATCTCCGGCCCATTTCCAGCCCATGGGCGGCCATTCTCACTTAGCAGGTAAGATGCCACAAGCGGACGGTGGGCTGTAAGGGCACGAATGTGCCAGCCTTGGGTTACTTGCAGTTGGGCTGGCGGGGTAACCGGTTACTATCGGCGCACCCGCGCGACGAACTCCTGTAATCCTGTTAAGTTGCACAGATATGGTCCGGGAGATCTCGGCAGGCGGGGTGGTGGTGCGGCATAAAGATGGAGAGTGGTGGATGGCGGCTATCGAACTGCCAACCGAATCGTCGGCGGCGCCAAATCCTGGCAAGCGCACATCGCGGACCCAGGGAAAAGCAGTTCTCTGCCTGCCCAAGGGCCTGGTGGATCCGGGGGAGAAGGCGCTGGATGCGGCCTTGCGGGAGGTCCGGGAAGAAACCGGGATCACCGCTGTTCCGGTCACGAAGCTGGCCGACATCAAGTATGCCTACGTGCGCTCCTGGGGCGATGGCGAACGTGTGTTCAAGATTGTGAGTTTCTATCTGTTGCGCTACGGGTCAGGACGCATCGACAGCATCTCGGACGAAATGCGCATTGAAGTCGCGCGGGCGAAGTGGCTGCGGCTGGACGAGGCGCCGAAGTTGCTGGCCTACCGCGGCGAAAAACAAATGGCGCGCAAGGCTCTGGAGTATGTGGAAGGGCACGCGGAGCTGTCAGGTGCAAGTAGATAGTTTTCTCGCCGTGCGATTACCATGGCGGGTCACAAATTCCAGCAAGGACAGGAGGAAGGCATGTGCGGGACGATTGAACCCCTCCGTCTTTCTCCATGTTCCGAGCGGTGATCACTCCCATTGAGGCAAGTGGATGAAACGCATTCATAAAGTCGCGATTCTCGGGGCCGGCACCATGGGCGCGCGCGTTGCCGCGCATTTTGCCAACGCCGGCGTTCCCAGCCTTTTGCTCGATATCGTTCCGCCGGACGCCGACGCCCCGGCACGAAACAAGATCGCCGCTGCCGGACTGGAAGCCGCCAGGAAGTCCAAGCCGGCAGCGTTCATGGAGGCATCGCTGGCGCGGCTGGTCTCGGTCGGGAACTTCGAAGACGATCTGAAGAAGCTCAGCGACGTCGACTGGATTATCGAAGCCGTGGTCGAGAATCTCGAGCTGAAGCGGGCGCTGCTGCGCAAGGTCGAGGCCATCCGCAAGCCGGGGACGATTATCACGACGAACACCAGCGGCTTGCCTGTAGGCAAAATCGCCGAGGGATTCTCTGATGACTTCCGCCGCGCCTGGTTCGGGACGCATTTTTTCAATCCGCCGCGCTACATGCGGCTGCTTGAATTGATCCCTACGCCGGACGCGGATCGAGCTCTTATGGATGCGGTCGCGCATTTCTGCGATGTTCATCTGGGCAAAGGCGTGGTGCTGGCGAAGGATACGCCTAACTTCATCGCCAACCGCATCGGCACTTTTTCGGTGTTGAATGTGATGCGGCTGATGCAGGAAATGGATTTGACGATCGAAGATGTGGACGCGCTGACCGGACAAGCCGTCGGCTGGCCAAGGTCGGCGACATTTCGCACCATTGATCTGGTCGGCCTCGATATTCTGGGGCACGTGGTGGGCAACATGACGGCCAACGTCCGCGACGAGCGCAGCGATCTGCGCTTGCCGGACTTCTTCAAGCAGATGCTCGAGCGACGCTGGCTGGGCGACAAGACGCAGGGCGGCTTCTACAAGAAAAATGTGAGGCGGACGCCCTTGTCCGCCGAACCGGGGCAGGAGGATGAGCGGCTGGCGCTGGATTGGAAAGCGCTCGAATACCATCCGCGGCAGAAGCCGAAATTTGCCGCGCTCGACATGGCGAAAAATATCGAAGACACGGGCGCGCGGCTACGTATGCTGCTTGCCCTGCCGGCGGGCGGCGCAGCGTCCGGTGTAGCAGCAGCCTCAAGCGGTTCGCAGAGAGACAAGGCGGGAGCGTTCCTGTGGGCGGCGCTCTCCGACCTCTGGACGTATTGCGCGAACCGCGTGCCGGAAATTTCCGACTCCATCGTGGAGATCGATCGTGCGATGCGACTGGGCTTCAACTGGGAACTTGGGCCGTTCGAACTCTGGGATGCGGCCGGCGTGGAAGCGACGGTCGCGCGCATGAAGCAGGAAGGCAAGCCGGTGGCGGTTAACGTCGAGAAGTTGCTGGCTGCGGGCCAGAAATCCTGGTATGGGGATGAGCCCAAGGCCGCTTCAGGCCGCAAGTACTGGCAGGTGACAACAGGCACGCAGGGAGTGGTGGATGTTCCGGCGGGAGTGTGGTCGGTCGCGGTCGTGAAGAAATCAAACGGCGTGGTGAAGAAGAACTCGGGAGCATCGCTGGTGGACCTAGGCGATGGCGTCGCTTGCCTTGAATTTCATTCCAAGATGAATGCGCTGGGCGCCGACATCATCGGGCTGATCAGCCAGTCGCTCAAAGCGGGCGGGGCGGGTGACGCGTTCGACGCCTTCGTCATTACCAACGACGCCGCGAATTTTTCGGTGGGCGCGAACCTCATGCTGCTGCTCATGAGCGTGCAGGAAGGTGAGTGGGACGACGTGGATCTCGCCATTCGCCAGTTTCAGGGAATGACGCAGGCGATCAAGTTCTCGCCCAAGCCGGTGGTGGCGGCTCCGTTTGGGCTGTGTCTGGGCGGAGGGACGGAGATTTCGCTACACGCGGCGGCCCGGCAGCCGCACGCCGAGCTTTATGCGGGACTGGTCGAGGTGGGAGTTGGTCTGCTGCCGGGCGGCGGAGGCTGCAAGGAGATGCTGCTGCGAGCGGTGGACAGCGCAGCGGCAGGGCGCGGCAAATCGTCGAGCGAGGCGCTCGCCGGCTCGGTCGAAATGATGGAGGCTATGAAGAAAGCGTTTGAGACCATCGCCACGGCGAAGGTGGCAACGTCGGCGCACGAGGCACAGGGCCTTGGATTTCTCTCCGATAGCGACCGCATCACGATGAACCGTGAGCGTGTGCTTTCCGACGCCAAGGCGCGAGCGCTCGAACTGGCGCGCGCGGGATATGAGCCGCCGATTCCGCGAACCGACATTCCCGCGCCCGGGGAGAATCTGCTGGCGGCGCTGAAGATGGGCGTCTACATCATGCGGCAGGGAGACTTCATCACCGACTACGAGGTGAAGCTGGGCGGGAAGATCGCGGAAGTGCTGTGCGGCGGCAATGTAACGCCGGGGACGCCGGTGAGCGAGCAGTACATCCTCGACCTGGAGCGCGAGAGCTTCAAATCGCTGTGCGGGGAGAAGAAGACGCAGGAGCGAATTCAGTACACGTTGAAGACGGGGAAAACGCTGAGGAATTAGGTCCTACATGGCCCGGCTTGACCTCATCAACGAATTATTGCGGCATGAAGACATCGAGGGCCTTCTGTCAATGGGAGCTCCAGACGACGAATACGAATCCGAGGCTGAAATGATCGCTGATCGCATTGGCGAGGCTGAGGAGAACACTCCCAACCACAGGATCGCGCGAGAAGAGGTGGAGCACATCGTTGCCGCCGTTTGGACAGAAATGTTCGATCTTTCCGACGAGGATGCAAGAAAGAGGCAGGAGGCCTTTGCTTCGATCGCGGCCCGACTCGTCCCGTGAACCGATCACGTCAGATGAACAGGATGGTTTTCGAGAGGCGGGCAACTCCTCTTTCGCCCTAGCCAGCAGCCACGTGCGCAAATCTCCGCGCGGCCGGCCGCCGGACTTGCAGCGCCCGCCAGAGGTCATACTGCGACTGCATATTCATCCACAGTTCCGGCGTGGTGCCCAGGGCCGCCGCCAGCCGGATCGCCATGGCGGCAGAGATTCCAGCCTTGCCGTTCAGCACGCGCGACAGAGTCACACGCGTAACCCGCAGATGGGCCGCTGCCGTGGATACGGCCAAGTCCCCGAGATATTCGCGAAGAGCCAGTCCGGGATGCGGTGGATTGTGCATGCGCATGGATCGCCCCCCCCTGTATAGTGCAGCGATACACGTTACACAGGATCAACTCTTTATAGCGAAACCAGGGTTGCTGTGACCCCAGGCAGCTGCCGAGCTGCGCTCGGCCTGGACGGGCGAGGGCGCCCGTCCCCACACGAGCGGACTACAGCAACGCTGAATCCGCTCTAAAGGAGCTACTTCACGCCCTGCTACAATCGCCTCATGCCAAGACTCCTGCTCGCAGCGGCGGTCATCGGGATGGGCGTCTTCATTGCTGCAGCCTCGCTGGCCAACGCTCAATCCACCGCGCAAAAAGATGCTCCCGGGAAAGAAGCTCCGCCCGACGTGCCGGATGCGATCGCCGTGCCCGCAGGACTGGAGCCAGTCTTGTTCGCGCATGGTTCGGGAGCGCAGACTTACACCTGCCAGGCCGGCGCGGAGGGAAAGTTCGCGTGGACGCTGAAGGGACCCGAGGCTGAGCTGAAGGATCGAAAAGATAAAGTGATTGGCGAGCATTTGGCTGATCCAGCCTCGAAGCTCCCGACGTGGAAGCTGAAAGATGGAAGCGAAGTCACCGGAAAGGCAGCGGCCCACGTGGATGCGCTCGATCCGGAGTCAGTTCCATGGCTGCTGGTGACTGTGGTGAGCAACGGGGGAAAAGGTCAACTCGCGAGCGTAACCAGCATCCAGCGCGTCCACACGCACGGAGGACAGCCGCCAGGCTACGGATGCGATGAGTCGCACAAGGACGCGGAAACGAAGAGCAGTTACACGGCCGATTATTACTTTTTTGCGCCGGCGAAGTGACGCGAACTGAAGCGGACGCAACCCGATGAAGGTTCGAGACGTAATCAAGCGTCTGGAAGAAGACGGCTGGCGCCTGGCTCAAACCAAAGGCAGCCACCGGCAGTACCATCATCCGACGAAGGCGGGAACGGTTACCGTTGCGGGCCATCCGTCAGTGGACATTCCGCCCGGAACATTGAACAATATCCTTAAGCAGGCAGGACTGAAATGAAATACCTCGTCATCTATGAGAAGTCACCCACGGGTTGGGGCGCCTATGCACCCGATCTTCCTGGCCTCGGTGTCGCTGGCGCTACGCTGGACGAGGTGAAAGAACTCATCCGTGAAGCCATGGAGTTCCACCTCGAAGGCATGCGCCAACACGGCGACCAAATTCCAGCGCCCACCGCCACTACGGAATACATCACGGTATAAACCCCATGCGTGAAATTGTTATAGCCTCGTCAGTCCGCACGCCCGTAGGACGCGCCTACAAGGGCACGCTGCGGGCCACTCGTCCCGATGAACTGGCTGCGGTTGCGATCAAGGGCGCGCTGGAACGCGTGCCGCAATTGGATCCCAAAGAAATCGAAGACGTCATCCTCGGCTGCGCCATGCCGGAAGCCGAGCAGGGGATGAACGTGGCCCGCATCGCGTCGCTGCGAGCGGGACTGCCGGTGGAGGTTTCGGCGCTCACCATCAACCGATTCTGCTCGTCGGGACTGCAGGCGATTGCCATGGCGGCCGAGCGCATCATGAGCGGCGGCGCGGAGGTGATTGTCGCCGGGGGAACCGAATCCATGACTATGATTCCCATGGGCGGGCACAAGATTTCGCCCAATCCCTGGCTGGTGGAACATTACCCGGATGCATACCTGACGATGGGACTCACCGCAGAACGGGTGGCGCAGCGTGTAGGCATCACGCGGCAGGCGGCGGATGAATTCTCATTGCGCAGCCATCAGAAGGCGCTGGCGGCGATTCAGGCGGGGAAATTTGCTGAGGAAATTGTGCCGGTGCCGGTGAGTTTCAGCACGCCGAACGGCTCGAAGCGGAGGCGGCAGGAAATCGTGTTCAAAGTAGACGAAGGCCCGCGCGCCGATACTTCGCTCGAAGCGCTGCTCGCGCTGAAGCCCGCGTTTCACGCCAAAGGGACGGTGACGGCCGGGAGTTCATCGCAGATGTCGGACGGCGCGGCGGCAGCGGTGGTGATGTCGGCGGAGCGCGCGAAGGCCTTGGGGATCAAGCCGCTGGCACGCTATGTTTCGTTCGCCACGGCAGGTTACAAACCGGAAGAAATGGGGCTGGGACCGGTGTTCGCGATTCCGAAGGCGCTGAAAATGGCGGGACTGAAGTTGTCTGACATTGGCGTGATCGAGTTGAACGAAGCGTTCGCGGCGCAGTCCCTGGCGGTGATCAAGGAAGCGGGACTGGACCCGGAGAAAGTGAATCCCAACGGCGGCGCCATCGCCCTGGGACATCCCCTGGGTTGCACCGGAGCCAAGCTGACGGCGAGCGTCCTGCGCGAAATGAAGCGGCGCAACTCGCGTTACGGGATGGTGACCATGTGCGTGGGCGGCGGCATGGGCGCGGCAGGAATTTTCGAGAACCTGGATTAACCACCGAGGACACGGAGATCACGGAGGAACGCGGCCTCAGGCAGTCGCTGAGCCCGGGCTGGGTATAGATTCTGTTTTGCCGAGGTGCGGCTCGAAAGCCGCACCTTTCCGGCATAAAACCCCGGTTCAACGCGGAGTCTCCGCCCTATCATTCCCTTTGTCCCGGCATTAGAATTGAAAGGTGTTTCCGCCGCGCCTCCGCGGGCCGGCGGTTTTTTTTCTCGGGGGATCCACATGGCAACGACCACAGCAGTACCCAAGACCCGGATTGCGGGCGGCAGTTTTCTGGTGGAATCGCGCCGGCCGGAAGAAGTTTTCACGCCGGAAGATTTCACGGAACAGCACCGACTCATCGGGCAGACCGCGGAAGAGTTTGCGCTGAATGAAATCGTGCCCAATGCCGAGAAGATGGAGCACAAGGATTTCTCGGTGACGCGCGATCTGCTGAAGAAGGCAGGCGAACTGGGACTGAGCTCGGTCGAAATCCCCGAGGTCTACGGCGGGCTGGAGATGGACAAGGTCACGGCCGCGGTGATTGCGGATCATATCGCCAAGTACGCCGGGTTCGCGACCACATGGGGCGGGCACACCGGCATCGGCACGTTGCCCATCGTTTACTTTGGCACGGAGGAACAGAAGAAGAAATATCTGCCGCGGCTGGCCGCGGGCGAGATTGTGGGCGCGTATGCGCTATCGGAATCGACTTCGGGATCGGACGCGCTGAATTGCCGCACCCGGGCGCAGCTTTCTTCCGACGGCAAGCAATACATCCTGAACGGTGAAAAGATGTGGATCACCAATGCGGGGTTCGCCGACCTGTTCACGGTGTTTGCCAAGGTCGATGGAGAAAAGTTCACGGCATTTCTGGTGGAGAAGAATTTTCCCGGGTTCTCGGTGGGGGCGGAAGAGCACAAGATGGGGATTCGGGGATCGTCCACCTGCCCGATCATTCTCAATGAGTGCAAGGTTCCGGCGGAAAATCTGCTCGGCGAAATCGGCAAAGGGCATCTCATCGCCTTCAATATCCTGAACATTGGGCGCTTCAAGCTGGGCGCGATGTGCGTGGGCGGCGGGCGAATGTCGCTGGGAAACGCCATCGCATATGCCAAGCAGCGCAAGGCGTTTGGCAAGGTCATCGCCGACTTCGGCTTGGTGCGCGAGAAGATCGCCAATATGGCAACGCTGCTCTACGTGGGCGAGTCGCTGGTTTACCGCACCGTCGCCATGATGGATGCGGCACTGAGCGAAGTGAACAAGGCTGCCACCGATGCCGCCCGGCAGACGCTGAAGGCGATCGAGGAGTATGCAGTCGAGTGCTCGATCATCAAGGTGTGGGGCTCGGAGATGATTGACTACATCGTGGACGAGACTCTGCAGATTTATGCGGGCTACGGATTTGTGGAAGAGTATCCGGCGGAGCGCGCCTACCGCGACGCGCGCATCAATCGCATCTTCGAAGGCACGAACGAAATCAACCGGCTGATCATCACGGGCTTTCTGCTGAAGCGGGCGATGAGCGGACAACTGCCGCTGATGCCGGCCATCAAAAAGCTGATGGAGGAAGTGCTGGCGGGGCCGTCGGCGGGTGAAGAAATTGAGGGCTCACTGGCGCAGGAGCACAAGCTGGTGGCGCAGGTGAAGAAGCTGGGACTTTTTGCGGCGGGCGCGGCCACGGAGAAATACATGCTCGCCATTCAGGACCAGCAGGAGATCATGGGCGCCATCGCCGACATAACCATTGAGACCTACGCCATGGAGACGGCTGTTCTGCGGGCGCAAAAGATTTCCGAAAGCAAGGGCGAAGCGGCTGCGGCGCTGCCGATTGCGATGACACGTGTCTATTTATCGCAGGCGATGGAGAAAGTCGAGTCGGCGGCGCGGAAGGTGATCGCCGCCGTGGCCGAGGGCGACATGCTGCGCACGCAACTCGCTATCCTGCGGAGGCTGGCGAAATATGAGCCGTTCAACACGATTGAATTGCGGCAGCAGATCGCCGAGAAGATGATCGAGCGGGGAAAGTACACGCTGGCATAGCGAAACGACAACCACAGAGGGCACAGAGGACGCTGAGGTCAGACGCCTCCTTCTACGGCCGCGTGGTCTCCGGCGGTATCAGCAGATAACTCACAAACGCCAACCGCTTGCTGTCGGGCGACCAGGAGGGGACGTTGATGGTGCCCTGCCCGCCGAACAGTTTCGCCAGCACGGTAATCTTTTTGTCCGCCAGCGACATCAGGCGCAGCATGACGTCTTTGTTCTCGGGGTGACCGGTGACATCGGCCTGGTAGGTGAGGACGACCATCCACTGGCCGTCGGGCGAAATGTGCGGGAACCAGTTGTTGAGATCGTCGGAGAAAACTTGCTCCTGATCGCTGCCATCCGGTTTCATGCGCCAGATTTGCATGTGGCCAGTGCGCTCGGAGTTGAAGTAAATATATTTGCCGTCGGGTGAATATTCCGGACCATCGTCCAATCCCTTGGCGGTGGTCAGTCTCGTCTCTTCGCCGCCGGCCGCTGGGATCGTGTAGATATCGAAGTCGCCGTTGCGCAGGCCCACGAAGGCGAGCGTCTTTCCATCCGGCGACCAGCCATGCCAGTACGAAGGAGATTTCTGCGTGATGCGGCGCGGCGTGCCACCGGCGATGGGCACGATGTAGACGAGCGACTCGTGGTCGCCCTGCGAATTGTCGCTGATCGCCAACCCGGTCGAGTCGGGCGAGATGCCGTGATCGTTGTTGCAGCGGCTGGCAAAGCCGGTGTCGACCACGGTGGGCGTGCCGGCGTTCACGGGCAGACGCTCGATGCGGCCGTTGCGGTTGAACAAAAACGCGTTGCCGTCGCGGGTCCAGTTGGGAGCTTCGAATCGGCCTTGCGCGAGATAAGCGACGCGGCGATCGGCAGAGTCAATCGCGATGGTTTCGAGCGTGCTGTAGAGAATGGGCTGGCCGGTTGCAGGAACAGGCTGTCTTAGCTCGACGTTGGAGAAGACGGCTTTTTCGACCGCGTCTTTATCGTGCGAGCACACGCCGAGCCCGACGTAGAACGGGCCTTCGAGAGGAATACGTAGCCATCCGCCGGCGACCTTGAGATCGCCGCCTGTTGCCAGAGACATATAAACGTAATCGCCGCGCCTGGCGATCTGGAGACGAGCAGGAGCGGAGATATTCGATTGAATCTCGCGCGTGACCGCTCCCTTCTCGTCGCGAAACTGTAACGAGGTCAGGCCGCTGGCGTGAAGCGCAATGTCGGCGTACACGGAGTCGGCATCGAGGCTCTGTCGCAGCATCAGAACGGCCTTCTTGTGCTCGTTTCCGGTCTTTGTGAGGAATGCGACGTCGGCGGTCAGGGTCACGTCACCCGAAATCTTCTTCCAGACAAACTGAAAAGCGTCCGCCGCCAGCCACATGTTCTCGCCGCTGCCGGTGATGGTGTAGCTTTGCTTTGCGGCGTCATAGTCAGCCGTACCTGCATGCAGAACCGTGCCTACATCGCTGTGGCCCTCGAAGATGCCGGTCGGCACGGCGGAACTCTGCCCCCAAACCAGACGACTGCCGGGGAAATGAACCCACACCACCAACGTGATCAGCGATAGGAATGCAAACCTGCGCATAGAAGCGCCTCCGTCAGTTCGGCTTCTTCAGTTCTTCCATCACGCTCTGGATCAGTTCTTTGGCGCCGGTCAGGCTGTTCATGATGATCTGGATGTCCATGACGGGCTTGCCCGGCCAGCGCTGGCTCTGGCAATAGACGCCGTGCTGGCCGACCAGGGCCATGGCGTCGGTGATCATGTCCATGGTAACGGCGAGGCGGCCGCGGGGCACGCCCATCATGGTTTCGTAGTGTTCCAGCTCTTCCTGCTTATCGTCGAATACCGGCATCGGACGATTGTAACCGCCGCCGTGGGTGGAGCATAATGGCTCGGCTGACAGAATCCCTTCTGAAACGTCAAACGCTCTTGGCAATGCCAGCTACGCAAAAGGAGAAACCATGAAAAGACACGTTGTCATCGTGACGCTTCTCGCTCTCGCTTTCACGACCGTGTGCTCCGCCCAGATGGGCGGAGAGAAAGCGAGCCCGCCCGCTTCCGCATCGTGCGATCTCGGCGGCGGCAAAACCATCAAGACCGACTACTCCAGCCCGCGCTTGAGAGGACGGAAGATGATCGGCGAACATGATCCCTACGGCAAGGTCTGGCGCACTGGCGCGAACGAGGCCACCACGTTCGTGACCAATGCGGACCTGATTGTCGGCGGGGCGAAGGTTCCGGCGGGAAACTACACGATCTTCACCGTTCCCAACCCCGACAAGTGGACCCTGATCATCAACAAGAAAACCGGAGAGTGGGGCATTCCTTATAAGTATGAGGGCGATGAATTGGCGCGGCTGGATATGAAAGTGTCCACGCTGCCCTCGAAGGTGGAGAATTTCACTATCGCCTACGATAAGACCCCGACAGGATGCACGATGCGGATGGACTGGGATACCACGCGGGCGTCGGTAGAGATCACCGCGAAGTAGGAATTTTTGATTGTTGATTTCTTGATTGTTGATTGAAGACCTTCTGGTCTGCCGCGGCGCGGGCGGTCAACCCGGGTTTTCATTCAACAATCAAAAATCAACAATAACAATTTCCTTTCGGCGTACAATTTTCTAGCGCGGATTCACAGATGATGCACCCGGACAAAAAATGGCGAGCTACGCTCGCCCGCCCGGACGAGGGCGTCCGGGCCTCCATGGCCACGGGTACGGCAACAATCAAGAATCAACAATCATAATTTCCGTTCGGCGTACAATTCTCTAAACGTCATTCCCACGGGAGGTGTCCCATGCCCGTTTATGACTATGTTTGTCTCGATTGTCATAAGCCCTTCGAAACTGTTCTCACGCTGAGCGAGCACGACAAGGAATCGCCTAAGTGTCCGCACTGCGGCAGTAAAAACGTGGAGCAGGAGGCAGCCGCGTTTTTCGCGGTGACTTCACGAAAAAGCTGACCGGGAACTGGTGGGGATCCGCGGAGCTCACGGCTTCTGTTGCCGGAGGGCGTCAGCGGCCTGCTGCGCCTCGGCAAGCTCGGGAGAAAGTCTCAGTGCCTGCTGATAGGCATTGAGCGCCTCGGGAGAGCGCCCCGCCTGCGCGAGTGTGCGGCCAAGTTCCAGGTAGCCCTGGGGAGTGGGATGCAATTCCACTGCGCGAGACAGATCGCTGAGCGATTCCTCCAGATTGCCTTGTTGCCGTGCCAGCAAACCCAGACCGAGCCAGGCGTTGAACTGATTGGGATTGAGGCGTAGGGATTGCTGAAGATCCTCTCGTGCCGCGTCGTCTTCTCCGAGCGCCCGCTGCGCCGCGCCCAAATTGACGTAGGTCCCGGCCAGCAGGCCGGGGTCTGAAGTCAACGCGATCGCCGCCTCGTACTCGGTCACGGCTTCGCGCAACTGGTTATGCGTCTGGAAATAAGTTCCGAGATTGCTGCGGCTCATGGGATCGCGGGGGTTGATGCGCGCGGCTGCTTCAAAATGAGGATGCGCCTCTTCTTCTTTCCCTTCGAGAAGGAGCGCGCCCCCGAGGTTGTCTTCCGCGATGAAGTTGTTCTGGGTGACAGCCAGCGCGTGCACCCACAAATCGTAGCTGCTCTGCCAGTAGCCGATCTGACGGTGAGTGGTGAGGGCGAGCGCAAGGATGACGGCGAGCGCTGGGATAGCGGGCCACCAACCGGGTTTCCGTTGCTCCGCCCAATCCGCAATGCCGAATGCGATCATCACGAAGATGCCGATCAGCGGAATGTAGGCGTAGCGGTCAGCCATGGCGGCGTCGCCAATCTGCACGAAGCCAATGACCGGAACTAATGTACCGAGGAACCAGAACCATCCCACCAGCAGATAACGATGGTTGCGGAATCGCATGACGAACGCCGTAATAGCGATCAGGATCAGCGCGGCGGTCGCGACCTGCCACGCCGCGAGCGAATCTCCGGGGTGAGGATACAGAGGAGCCAGCCGCGCGGGCCAGACCATCTTCCACAGATACATGGCATAGGCGTAGATCGCGTCAGCCAGACGGACACCAAAAGAAAACTGCGTGGTCGAGCGCACCGCCCCGCTTGCCTGCTGCGCTCGCATGGCGACGACTGCGCTGACGGCGGAAAGGGCAAGCAGCGGCAGCTTTTCCAGAACAAGCCGCGACCAAGAGAACGTCGGAATCTGGCCGGATTCTCTATCCCGCGCGGCTACTCGATGCAGCGGCCAGTCATCGAGAAGCAGCAGCACAAATGGGAGGGTGATCACCATGGCCTTGGCCGCCAGCGCGGCCACGAATAGCGCGGCCACTGCCAAATATCGCTTCCAGTTTGGTTGGCGGACATACCAGCCATAGGCCCACAGAGCGAGAAAAAAGAACAGCGCGCAGAGCACATTCTTACGCTCGGCGATCCATGCGACTGATTCCACGTTCATCGGGTGAACCGCAAACAGCGCCGCCACGAACAGGCTTGGGCCGGCGCGTCCTGTGGCCCACGCAAGAAGCAGAAAGAGCAAGATTACATTTATGGCATGCAGAAGCACGCTGGTGAAATGATGGCCGGCGGGGTTGAGGCGGAATAGCGAGTAGTCGAGGGCGTGCGACATCCAGGTCAGCGGATGCCAGTTCGCCACCTCGGTCGAAGTCAGCGCCCAGACGAAAGTATCCGCGGTCAGGCCCTGGCGCACATGGGGATTTTCTGTGACGTAGCGGTCATCGTCGTAGTTCACAAAGGGATGGCGGTTGACCGGGTTGTACAGCGCCAGCGTGACTACCGCCAGCAGCAGGCAGACTACGGGGTTGCGCTTTTCAGGAGATGCGAACAGGCTGACTTGTCTTTTAGGAGGCAATGGGAGAATTTAACCACAGAGGGCACAGAGGAACACAGAGGAGGAAACAGGGAAGGCACGGGGGAATTTTCTCGATTTGCGATTTTCGATTGCTGATTGGAAAACCGGAAGGCGCTGCTTCAATCTGCAATCGGAAATTGACAATCGAAAATCAAGAAGTGGGTTTCCACCGCAAAACCGGCTTCCTGGCGGCGGCCGTCTCGTCCAGCCGCGAAACGCGGGTCGAATGCGGAGCATCGAGCACCGTCTGCGGATCTTCTTCCACTTCCTCGGCAATCGACTTCATGGCCTCGATAAACAGGTCCAGTTCTTCCTTGGGTTCGCTTTCGGTCGGCTCGATCATGAGCGCTCCCGGCACAATCAAAGGAAATGCCGTGGTGTAGGGGTGGAAGCCGTAATCGATGAGGCGCTTGGCGATGTCCATGGTACGCACACCGTTCTTCGCCTGCAGTTTGTCGCTGAAAACGACTTCATGCATGGTCGGCGTGGAATAAGGCAAGTCGTAGACGCCTTCCAAACCTTTGCGAACATAGTTGGCGTTGAGCACCGCGTCTTCGGTGGTCTGGCGCAGGCCATCGGGCCCATTCGCCTGGATATAAGCGAGGGCACGCACGAACATGCCGAAGTTTCCGTAGAACGCGCGCACGCGCCCGACGGACTGTGGCCGGTTGTAGTCGAAGCCCAAGGTGCCATCGGGATGGGTGATGACGACCGGCTTCGGCAGGAAGGGCTCGAGAATTTTCTTAATAGCTACCGGGCCGGATCCGGGCCCCCCGCCACCATGCGGCGTCGAAAACGTCTTGTGCAGGTTCAGGTGCATGACATCCACACCGAAATCTCCGGGGCGCGCCTTGCCCACCAGCGCGTTCATATTGGCGCCGTCCATGTAAAGCAGGCCGCCCTTGGCGTGGAGAATGCCGGCGATCCTGATGATGTCTTGCTCGAAGACACCCAGCGTATTGGGATTGGTGAGCATCAGGGCGGCAACGTCTTCGTTCATCTGCGCTTCGAGCGCGGCCAGGTCCACCATGCCGCGAGAATCGGACTTCAGGTTCTCGACCGCGTAGTTCACTATCGCCGCACTCGCCGGATTCGTCCCGTGAGCAGAGTCGGGAATCAGAATCTTCTTGCGCGCGTTGCCTTGCGCCTGGTGATAGGCACGGACCATCAACAGCCCTGTCATCTCGCCGTGGGCGCCCGCGGCTGGTTGCAGCGTAATGGCATCCATGCCGGTGATTTCGATCAGGCACTCGCTCAGCGTTTTGATGATGCGCAATGCGCCCTGCGAAATCCTCTCCGGCTGGTAGGGATGCGCGTTAGCAATTCCCTCCACCCGGGCGACCGCCTCGTTCACTCGCGGGTTGTATTTCATAGTGCACGAGCCCAGCGGGTACATGCCGAGATCGATAGCATAATTCCACGTGGAAAGCCGCGTGAAGTGGCGGATGATCTCGATCTCGCTCACCTCGGGCATGCTGCCCAAGTCTTTTCTTTCGGATGAACCGAGAAGCTGCGCGGCATCCACCTCGGGCACGTCGAGCGGAGGCAGCTTCCATGCCGCCTTCCCCGCCGAGGATTTCTCGAAGATCAGTCCTTCGTTTTGGCTGGCGTGGCGGGTTGCCTTGCGGGTCATGCGCCTCATCGCGCCACCTCTTCTACTTCTTCTTTGGCCGAGCGAACGGAGCGCTCACTCTCAGCCACCAGCCCGACCGCGGTGTCGATCGCGCTGCGCGTGGTCAACTCGGTGCAGCACCACAGCGAGGCATTCCCCAACTCCGGGTAGAACTTCTTCAGCGGAAGACCACCAACCATCTTGTGCCCCAGCAGGCGGCTGTTGATGGCGTGGGGGGGCTCACTCGTGGTGACCACGAATTCGTTGAAGCGCGGCGCGCCACCGAACAGGACTTTACCGTACTTGGCGAATTGGCCAGCCGCGTAGACCGTCTTCGCCAGATTCTGCCTGGCTAATTCCTTCAGACCGACCTTGCCGTAGACGGTCATGAAGATGTTGACCATGAGGGCGACCAGCGCCTGGTTGGTGCAGATGTTCGAAGTCGCTTTCTCGCGCCGGATGTGCTGCTCGCGCGTCGCCAGCGTCAGCACGAATCCGCGTTTGCCGTGCTTGTCGGTAGTTTGGCCGACCAGACGGCCCGGCATCTGGCGGACATATTTTTCGCGCGTGGCGATGACGCCGCAGTAAGGCCCGCCGAATCCCAGCGGTACGCCAAATGATTGGGCTTCCATGGCAATGATGTCGGCTTGCCGCGGCGGCTCCACGATCCCCAGTGAGACCGCCTCTGCGATCGAGACCACCAACATCACTCCGTGCCGGTGCGCGAGATCAGCAATCGCCACAACATCTTCAATCGTGCCGAAGAAGTTCGGTGACTGCATCAGCACGCACGCTGTCTCCGGAGTGATCGCCTTCTCCAGTTCTTTCAAGTTCACCCGTCCGTCGTCGCCGAAACCGGCGACCGACACGGGCATGCCCTGATGCGTGGCGTAAGTTGCCAGGACTTCGCGATACTCCGGATGCAGGCTGCGCGCAACCACGACGGATCTTCGTCCGGTCAGACGAACGGCCATCATCACGGCTTCGGCGGCCGCAGTCGAACCGTCGTACATGGACGCGTTGGCCACTTCCATGCCGGTCAGTTCGCAGATCATGGTCTGAAATTCGAAGATGGACTGCAGTGTGCCCTGGGAGATCTCGGCCTGGTATGGCGTGTACGCGGTGAGAAATTCGCCGCGCGAAATCAACGCGTCAATCACGACCGGCCGGTAATGAAGGTAGGCGCCTGCGCCCAGAAAGCTGGTGTAACCTTCGCCGTTTTCATGCGAGCGCTGGCGGAACCAGTCCACGATTTCCGATTCCGCCATCTGGCGCGGAATTCTCAGGTCGCGAGTCAAACGGTACTCGGCCGGAATGGGTGTAAACAGATCATCCACCGAGCGCAGGCCAGTTGCCTGCAGCATGGCTTCGCGGTCGGCGGGAGATTTGGGTAAGTAGCGCATAGGGAATTTCGATTTCCGATTGCCGATTTCCAATTGCCGAAGATTCATACGGATCAGGCTTGAATCAATCGGCAATCGAAATTCGACAATCGAAAATTCCTAGTGTCCTGCTTCCTCAGCCACGAACTTCTCATAATCGGCGGCGGAAAGCAGCGCATCCAGTTCACCGGGATTCTTGAGCGTGAATTTCACCATCCACGCGCCGTGCGGATCTTTATTCACCTTCTCGGGCGCAGTGGCCAGTTTCCCGTTGACTTCGGTCACAGTTCCGGACGCCGGAGCAAACAAGTCCGACACCGCCTTCACCGATTCGACCGTGCCAAAGGGCTTACCCGCGGCGAGTTCTGCGCCGACTTTGGGCGTCTCAACGAACACGATGTCGCCGAGCGACTCCTGGGCGTAGTCAGTGATGCCGGCCGTCGCGGAGGCACCGTTCACCTTGATCCACTCATGCTCTTTGGTATATTTGCGATCTGTAGGGTAGGCCATAAAAAGTCTTAGCTCCTAGCTGCTAGCTTCCAGCAAAACCTCGCTTCGTCGGACGCTTGTAAAACGGCGTCGGGACGACCACCGCTCCTACGCCTTGACCACGAACTTCTACTCTTACTTTTGTGCCTACTACTGAATGCTCAATCGGGACATACGCCAGCGCAATATTCTTCTTCAAGAACGGCGCGGGCGATCCGCTGGTGACGTATCCGATCTCGCGTCCCCCAGCATCGAGCACCTTATATCCGTCGCGAGCGATGCCGCGTTCAGTCATCTCCAGTCCGACCAGAACTCGCTTCACTCCGGTGGCTTTCGCTTGCTCCAGCGCGGCTCGGCCCACGAACTCGATCTTCTCCATCTTGCAAAAGCGGTCGAGTCCGGCTTCCCAGACGTTTATCGTATCGGAAATCTCGTGCCCGTAGAGCGGCAGTTTGCCTTCGAGGCGCAGCGTGTTGCGCGCGCCCAGGCCACAGGGTACGACGCCGAATTGCTTGCCCGCAGCTAGGATCTCATTCCATACGCGAGCACTGATAGCCTCGTCCGCGGGAATGTAAACTTCGAACCCATCTTCGGCTGTGTAGCCGGTGCGACCCATCAGGATATTTTCGAGACCGCACAATCGCCCGCGCGTAACCCAATAGAACTTCACCGCGCTTAAATCGGCGTCGGTGAGCTTTTGCAGCAGATTCACGGCCTTCGGCCCCTGGATCGCAATCTGGGTGAAATCGTCGGAGAGATTCTCGACCGCGCAGTCGAACTGGCGCGTGTTGTCGCGGACCCAGTTGAAATCTTTCTCACGCGTGCCGGCATTGATGACCAGGAGGTACTCGTTCTCGGCGAGGCGATGGACGATCACGTCATCCACGAATGTCCCTGCAGCATAAAGCAGAGCCGAGTACTGGGCTTGGCCAAGGGCCAGCCGCGACGCGTCATTCATGGAGATGTGCTGCACCGCGGCCAGCGCCTGTGGCCCGGCCAGGCGGATATCGCCCATGTGGCTGACATCGAAGATGCCGACGCCGGTGCGCACGGCCATGTGCTCGGCGATGATGCCGCCGCCCAGCGACGCGGGATACTCGACCGGCATGTCCCAGCCATTGAACTCCACCATCTTCGCGCCCATCTGGCGATGGACGGCGTTCAGCGCCGTTCTGCGGACGATCGGCGTCGCCTCAACCGAAGACAATAGAGACCTCAATCATGAGCAGTAGCTGGTCCTGCCGGGATGGTGTGACTGATTACCGTATCACGCGGTTTTTCGGCGGGTCAAACCGGAGGAAGCCAAACCACAGGGGACACAGAGGGCGCAGAGAAAAGTCGCATTAGTTCCTCCTATGCTCTCTGTGTCCTCCGTGGTGAAGATTTTTCACCGCCCGAACTGCACGGTTACGCGCGAGCCGGCGGCGACGTGCGCCCCGGACGTGGGAGACTGCTGGCGGGCGACGCCACTGCCCACGATCTCCAGTTCCAGGCCGGCATCTTGCGCGGCTTCAACGGCGCCGCGGACGGTCTTGCCGACGAACGAGGGCACAACGATGCCGCCCTGCTCGACATCGAGCACGACAGTTCCGGTGGAAGGCAGCGCCGCTGGCGCGGTTGCCGCGTCGGGGGGCTTCGGTTGATCTGCATTGGCCGACCCAGTGCTTGCGCTTGTTGAGACCGATTCGCGCATTGCGGCTGGCACGACTCCTCCGTCTCCTCGGGCGTTCGCGGGCAGGAGTGCCCGCGCCACACGCGCCACACTCTGCGGCTTGGCCACATCGGACGCTTCCCCGTTTACTTCTGCGGTTTCCAGCGGCTCGCCGGGATGATCCGGCGTTCCTTCTTCCAGATCCTTATCCTTCATCTTCGCCTGGGCCAGCAGCAACTGATGTTGCGGGCCTAGCGGCAGATCATGCGGCACGTGCAGACATTCAAGCACCTGCTGCGCGATGCGGCGGAATACCGGGGCCGCGACCTGCCCGCCCTGGTGGGGTCCCACCGCCGAGTCGAGAATCACCGCGACCACAATCTGCGGGTTGTTCACTGGAGCGAAGCCACCAAACGAGCCGACGTATTTCGTCTTCGAATACGCCCCGGTGGCCGGGTCGACTTTCTGACCTGTGCCCGTCTTTCCTGCGGAGCTGTAGCCTTCCAGAATTGCCCTGCGGCCGGTGCCGTGGGCATCGATCACGACTTTCTCCATCATCGAGCGCATCTCGGCGGCTGTGAAGGACGAAATCACGCGCCGGCCTTCCGCAGGATGAAACGCGACGGTCTGCGGCATCCCCTGCGGTTGCACCGCGCCTGCGACGATGCGTGGCGCGACCCAGACGCCGTCATTGGCGAAAGTTGAAACGAGGCCGGCCAGTTGAATCGGCGATATGCCGATTTCCTGGCCTATCGAAATGGCTGCGATCGAGACTTTCGACCAGCGGCTGGGAGGCTTGGTCAGGCCGCGCGTCTCGCCGGGCAACTCGATTCCAGTCGGCTGGCCGAATCCGAAGGCGCGAATGTATTTGTAATAGCGGTCCTCGCCCAGTCGCAGTGCGATCTTGATCGAACCCACGTCGCTCGATTCAGCCAGCACGCCCCACACCGGCAGCAGACCGTGCGGCTTCGAGTCGCGAATTCGCATGCCGTTGTAGACGATCGATCCCATCTGGCAATCGAACACTTCGTCTGGGTTCGTGAGTTTTTCTTCGAGCGCGGCCGAGATCGTCACCAGCTTGAAGGTTGAGCCGGGCTCGTAGACGTAGCTCACAGCGCGGTTTGTCAGGGCAGCCGGGGTAATCTGCTTGCGCAGATTCGGATTGAAGGTCGGCCGGTTGGCCAGCGCGAGGATTTCTCCGGTGTGCGGATTCTCGACGATCACGGTGCCGGCGATAGCCTGGGTGTCGTGGATTGCCTGATCCAGTTCTTTTTCGGCGATGTACTGGATGTTCTTGTCGATGGTCAGGACCAGGTTCTGACCGGGCTCGGGCTGAGTCTCGACATCCGAGAACCACTCCTTGTGCGCGTCCACGGTGATGAACATTTTTCCCGGGCGGCCGCGCAGTTGTTCGTCGAATTCGTGCTCGATGCCGCTCTGGCCAGAATCCTCCATGCCGACCGACCCGAGCACTTGCGCCGCCAGATCGCGCGCGGGATAAAAACGCTTCGGCTCCTGCTGGAAGTGAATGCCCTGCAGGTTGAGGGACTTGATGCGCTCGATGGTCTCATCGTCGGCTTTGCGCGCGACCCAGCAGAAGGTCCTATGCGCCTGGCAGTCAGCGAGAACGACGTTCCGGTCTTCGCCCGTGATGCGCGTGATGAGGGACACCGCCGTGGGCAGGTCTTTCACTTCGGTGGGGACGGCGAAAGCGGAATCAACCAGGACCGACATGGCCAACTCGCGGCCGGCGCGATCGTAGATGACGCCACGCTTGGCGGCCAGCGGAATGGCGCGCTGCTGTTGATGCGCGGCTTGTGCGACAAACTTGCCGTAACTGAAGACCTGCAGGTAAACCAGGCGGGCACAGATGGCGAAGCACCACAACAGCAGCAGCGCACCCAGCAAGTAAAGCCGGGAGTTGTTGCCCGTGCTGGAGTCGGACGCCGACATTCTCAGACAAACATGGCGGCCCATGCGCAAACAGGCCGCCACAGAAACTCAGCCGAGCTTGCTCGGCGGGCGGACGAGGGCGTCCGCCCCTACATAACCCTCTACTGACCCGCGATCACCGTCACGGGTGCAGCAGTGGCCATAACCGGACCTTGGCCATCGCCGGCCGCAGCATCCATGCGAATCACCTGCCCCGGCGCCGGCGGCGTCAGTCCCATGCGGCGCGCCAGCAGGTCAATCCGCTCGGGATTGCGCAGGGATGCGTCTTCCAGGCGCAGGGCGTGATTCATTTCGGTCAATCCGCTCAGTTCGCGTTTGGCGGCTTCGATCTGATATCCGTACTCGATTGCCCGGAAGTGCTGCCAGGTGTAGCCGAAAACCAGAAAGAAGAAGAAAACGAGCGCCGCGCAGAATTGCCTGCGCTCGTGGCTGCGTTGTGGATCCTCCATTTTGACCAGCCGTGAATTGTCGATCGCCTTGGAGAAATAGATTTCGGGTGTGCCCGTCCAAAACGAGCGCCGAACTGCAGGACCTGCACTGCGAACTGCCGCCGCTGCCGCCATCTATGCCGCCCCTATGAAAACGTGGTTGCTTTCTGCCAGCCGAATCTGCAGATCAAAAATAGCCTGCAATTCCCGTTCTTCTTCGATCTGCCTCTGCTCCGCCCGTTCCACCGCCGCCATCAAGTCCCGGATCAGTGTGCCCGTATACATTTCCTGCAACCTCTAAATGGATTCCTACCACGGAACCCGTAAAACCCGACCTCGGACTTCAGACTTCAGACCTCAGAGTTCAACCCTCAGCCGTTTTTTGCTGAGGTCCGACGCCCGAGGTCTGAGGTCGGGCTTTTCCACCCGCCCCAGCGGATCTAGCGTCCGCATTGTCGTGCTTACCAATTCAACCCGAATCTTGAAGACCCGGCACGCCATGACAGCTAATGCCGGGCACTCCGGCAGGTTTTCCGGAGCTAAACTTTTTCTGCCGCGCGCAACTTCGCGCTGCGTGCCCGCGGATTGCGATCACTTTCCTCTTCACTCGCCGTTACCGGCTTCTTCGTCAGCAACCGGTAGACGCCCTGACTCGCTCCGTCGCGAAACGCATCTTTCACGATGCGATCCTCGAGCGAGTGAAAACTGATCACCACCACGTGTCCGCCTGGCTTCAGAATCCGGGGCGCCGCATCGAGCAGCGCCCGCAGATCGTCCAGTTCGCGGTTTACGAAGATTCGGAGTGCCTGAAAGGTGCGTGTCGCGGGATGAATTCTTCTTTCAGCCTGGTTCATTGACCGGGCCGCGGCTGATATCACCTCCGCAAGCTGTGCGGTGGTCTGTATCGGCCGCGACCGGACAATGGCTCTGGCGATTCTCCGCGACCTCCTTTCCTCTCCGAATTCGTAAATCACATCGGCAAGCTCGCGCTCGTCGAGGTGGTTTACCACTTGTTCGGCGGTGCGCTCGGAATGCGGGTCCATCCGCATATCGAGCGGTCCTTCCGCCTGAAAACTGAATCCGCGCACGGCGTCGGCGAGCTGCAGGCTGCTCACGCCAAGGTCGGCAAGTAAGCCGTCAGCCCTCAGCCCTCTGACCTCAGCCAAACTCGCAAAGGAACCTTGCCGCAGCTCAATCAGCGGCCAATCCGCCTGTTCAAGTTCGGCTTTGCCGAGGTCCGACGTCCGAAGTCTGACGCCCGCTCTCTCCAGCGCTGCCGGGTCCTTATCGAGCCCAATCAAATGTCCCGGTGCGCCGAGGCGTTTTGCAATTTCGTAACTGTGCCCGCCAAGGCCCACCGTGGCGTCGATATAGGTCCCGCCACGCCGCACGGATAAAAAGTCGATCGCTTCTTTTAAAAGAACCGGAACATGGCTCGCTTCCCTTCCACCATGCCCAACCCCCTGAGGGGTGTCTGATGATCCCTCGCCCACTAGATGCCCAGTTCGTCGAGCGTCTTCTCATCCTCAGAAGTAAACTTCTCTTCCTGCATCTTCCGCTGATACGCTTCCAGATTGCGGACTTCGAGGTACGTCTGATATCCGGTCACCGCGACGTCGCCCTTGATCCGCGCCGCATCGCGCAACAGTTGCGGGATGAGCAGACGACCCTGCCCGTCCATCTCCACCACTTGGCCCCAGTAGTTGGTTTTGCTCAGGAATTTCTTCTTCGTGGGATTGAACGTGGAGAGCCCGGCCAGCTTCTGTTCGATCCGCTCCCATTCCTCGAAGGGATATAGTTGAGCAACATCTCCGTCCAAACTTGTGATGTAAAATTGCGTGCCATATTTCTCGTCGATCACCCGCTTGAACTCGGCCGGGATCTTGAGACGCCCTTTCTCGTCGACCCGGGTTGGATGATTGCCGCGAAACATGTATGAGTTCTCGATCTGTGAGAGGGGAGGTAAAAGCGGCGCGAAGCTGGGCCAAATTCGGGCGATTCGGGCTGTTTAGCGTGCTTTTGGGTCGGCTTCCCACCGGCTCCACGTTTTCAGCTCCTAACTTCCACCGACATCCATGCCCTGACCACTTCATTCCACTTTGTACCACATATTACCCGTAAGTCATTGATTGTCAAGCAGAAACTTGAAGGCTGCAGTTCCACTCGTGCACTGATTCCGGAAAATACGAGAACTTGTGGTTAACCAATCGAACGACCACAAGGGATTGCGTTTACGCTCCTGGTTCTTTCGCCATTCTTTCGCTGAGATTTTGCTTGATCTCCGCGCCCGGCGCGGATTTTGTTGTGCAAATCTGCGAGATGGGCTGCGGGAACGCAGGGTTTGAGGGGAAACGCGCGGAGCGCCTCCGGCCCGAAGTCAAACAGTTAAGTTCCCATGTCCGCAAACTGGTGTACACTTCCGCGCAGAATCGTCATGGGTCCGGTTGTCGAAGGACAGAGGAGGTATTCATGGCTCTCAACCGAGGCCGAATCTGGCTGGGTGGACTGGCCGGCGGGGTAGTCTGGAACCTGTGGAGTTTTTTTGTCTACCACTTCATTACCGGTGCGCGCTACGTGGTTGTACAGAATGCCGGTTGGTTCCTGAAAACGCCGCGCTATCCCTTCTTCGTGGCGCAGTGGACCGTGCTCCTGTTTATTCTGGCGATCGCGGTCGCGCACCTGTATGCGTGGGCGCGGCAGGGACTAGGCCCTGGCCCCGGCACCGCGCTGAAGATCGGATTTCTGGTGGGCTTCTTCGCCGGCTTCCCGGAAAATTTCGCGCAGGCCACATGGTCCGCCGTCGGCCGCGCCCTTCCTTTTGGCTGGATGGTCGAGATGTGGCTGGGCGCGATCCTGGCGGCGATGGTGGCAGGTTGGCTGTACAAAGAATGAGCGAAACGCTCAATGAAAACCGCAGAGGACGCCGAGGACGCTGAGCCGAGAAAGAAGAGGAAGAACCATCATCGGGCGATGTGGCGGACAACTCGCGCCGTAATTCGTAGGTCTGTTACTTCAATCCCTCTGTGTCCTCCGCGTCCTCTGTGGTTTTCATTTGTTTTCTATTGTCCCTACTTTGCCGGCTCGACCACAACTGCCGTGCCGTAAGCCAGCACTTCGGTGACGCCCTGCATGATTTCAGTCGCGTCGTAACGGGCACCAACCACGGCGTTGGCTCCCAGTTCGGCCGCGTGCTGCAGCATCAAGTCGAAGGCTTCCTGGCGCGTCTTCTCGCACAAATTGGTGAGCAGAGTGATATTGCCGCCGACCAGAGTCTGCAGTCCGGCGCCGATGGTTCCGAAGATGGAGCGCGAGCGCACGACGATGCCGCGCACCACTCCCAGGGTACGCATCACGCGAAAGCCGTCGAGTTCAAATTGCGTAGTCACCATGGTGTGCGCAACCATCCTGCCAGCCGTGTAACCTGTGGCCATAACCTCATCCTTTCTGTGATCCGGCGTCGCCGCCTAGGTGCAACCGGACAGCCAACTATAACGCGAGTCTCAGGATCGGCGGTGATCTTGAGTCGCAGGTGTTGGGTGTTGGGTCTTGGGTCCGGTTTTAGGTCTTAGGTGCTGGGTCTTAGGCTCTGGATCAAGCGACTGCGCCAAAGACCTATTACCTAACGCCCAAGACCTAAGACCTAACACCCAAGACCACATTCTGCAATCTGCAATCGAGAATCTGAAAATTCCCTATAATGGCCCGACCGCATTCCAGAAATTGTGGAGGGTTCATGATTTCGCGACGACGATTCCTCGAGGTGGGAGGCATAACAGCAGGTGCGGCCATCACGTCACCTTCTGTCCTGGCCTCCGCACAAGAAGGTCCGGAGGATGCTTCCCTGCCGCCCTCGCTCGAGCGGCTCAAATCGCGCAAGAGCGAAGCCACGCCGATCACGGTCGCAGAACGCCGCGAACGCCAGGAGCGCGCCCGAAAACTCATGACCGACAACGCGCTCGACGCCATCGTGCTCATGGAAGGAACTTCGTTACGCTACTTCACCGACGTCCGCTGGTGGGGCGGCGAGCGCATGTTCGCGCTGGTGCTGCCGGCGAAAGGCGCGGCGTTCTACGTGTGTCCGGCTTTCGAAGAAGGGCGGGCGCATGAGCAGATCGTCAACGCTCCCGATGGCGACCACGCCGATGTGCGCACCTGGCAGGAAGATGAGAGCCCGTACCAACTCGTCGCGCAAGGCTTGAAAGATCGTGGCATGGTCAGCGGCAGGCTTGGGATTGAAGAGACGATGCGCTTCGTCTTCGTCGACGGTGTTGCCAAAGCGGCGCCCCAAGCCGCGCTGGTCAGCGCTACGCCGGTTACCTCAGGTTGCCGCATGATCAAGAGCGCAAACGAAATTGCGCTGATGCGGTTGGCGTCGCAAGTCACGCTGGCGGTCTACGAGGCGGTGTATCTCGCGCTTCGCGAAGGCATGACACAGCGGGACGTCTCAGCACTGATCGAGAAGGCCTACGACCGGATGGGTTTCCCCGGCGGAGCGAGCGTAACGGTAGGCGAATATTCCGCCTCGCCGCACGGGTCAACCACTCCCCAGGTGATTCGTGAAGGCTCGATTGTCATGATCGACGACGGCTGCACCGTCGAGGGATATCAATCCGATATCACGCGCACGTTTGTGCTGGGCAAGGCTTCAGACAAGATGAGGCAGGTTTTCGACATTGTGCACCGGGCACAATCGGCGGCGCTGGCTGTCGCGCATCCCGGGAACGAGTGCGGCGCCGTGGATGCGGCGGCGCGCAAGGTCATTACCGACGCAGGGTATGGTCCGGACTATAAATACTTCACCCACCGTCTCGGCCACGGCCTGGGCATGGACGGGCACGAGTGGCCCTATCTGGTCCGGGGCAACGCGACAAAACTGCAGACGAACATAACCACCAGCAATGAGCCCGGGATTTACATTCGCGGCGAGTTCGGCGTGCGGCTCGAAGATGATATGCACGTGACCGAAAATGGAGCGGAATTGTTCACGCCACAGAGTCCGTCGCTGGAAGCGCCATTCGGGAAAGGCTGAGGCGCCGTTATGAGGCCGTCAGCGGTCTTTCTCGGAGATTTTCAGCGGGAAATTTCCAGAGGGTGAGAAACCGGCCCTGCCCTGGTCAGCGTTGTGCGGAACGGCGCCATTTGGCGTGGAGCCAGGCCAGAACCCCCAAGGCGCAAACTTCCACCGGGCCCGGAGGCATGATCTGGACTCGCCAGAGTTGGGTATAGTCTACGGTCGCAACATACGCCGCCCAGATGGCTCCAGCGGCAGCGATCAGGCTGGCCACGCGCTCTTCCCACTGAATGCTCAGAGTATGCTTCTCCTGCATGCTGAGAGAATGCTTCTCATGGGCATTAGCAGCGTGAACGGCGGGCTTGGGCGCGGTGACGTAAGCAACGACGGGCCGGTCAACGTAGCCCTCGCGCCCTTCGTCCCAATCGAAGAACTCGCCTTTATCTGACTTTGCCACTCCTTCTACGATGCCACAACTGGCGGTTGCAGGAGCGTTACTTTCGTCATTGCCCCCTCGCGCGCGCCCCTGTCCCACGGTACACGGCAGGGTTGTCCGAGGAGGTTCGCGGAGCCCGCTGCGCTACGCTGCCCGGCTGAAGAAAATGGGAGCTGGCGCGGCAGGCGATCCGTTCGCGGCAGCGCCCAAGATCAGGTCCCCTTCGCCTTCGCCGACAGCAGATTCCCTTCGACTTCGCTCCAGAGCTTGCCCTGAGCCTGCCGAAGGGGCAGGCTCTCGCTTCGCCCGGAATGACAAATCGAGGACGAATCACATCCCCGCGAGACTTTACCAGCGCAGCTTGCTCAGATACTCATAGCTTTCCGTAATGCTTTCAAACGGGTGCGCCGGCTTGTCGTGCTCCACGATGTAATGCTTGATTCCCGCCTTGTCGGACTGAGCGAAGATCCTCTTCCAATCAATGATCCCGCTGCCGACGGCGGCCAGGTCCACGGTGTCGCCAAAATTCTGCTCGCCTCCCGTCGTGACCCGCGGAATTTTCTTCACATCCTTGACGTGAACGAGCGGGAAGCGTCCGGGATAGCGATCGAAGTACTTGAGCGGATCGCCGCCCCCGACAGTGATCCAGCAGAGATCCATTTCCATCTTGACCAGATCCTTGTCGCACAGCGTAAGCAGTGTGTCGTAGGGCAGCTTGCCGTTGACCGGCATGAATTCGAACCAGTGATTGTGATAAGCGAATTGGACGCCAGCTTTCTTGCTCTCGGCTCCGGCGCGGTTGAAGGTCTCGGCAACGCGCTTCCAGTCGTCGTCGGTCTTGCGCAGTGGTTCGGGAATCCAGGGATTGACGATGTAGTCCTGGCCGATCACCTTGGCCGATTCGATCTGGGCAGGCCACTGGTCGGGCGCAAGCAGGTCGTAATCCAAGTGGCAGGCGGGTGAGGTCAGGCCGTTTTTTTCCAGCGCGGCGCGGACTTGTTGTGGAGTACGGCCGAAGTATCCGGCGAATTCGACCTCCTTGTAACCGATGGCGGCGACTTTGGCCAGGCTGCCATCGAAATCGGTCTTCATCTCGTCGCGGATGGTGTAGAGCTGTACACCGACTTTTTCGATTTTGTGATCGCCCGCCGCCCAGGCGAAACGGCTGGTTAGAAAAGTGGCCGCGGTGACGGTAGTCGCGGTCTGAAGAAAAGTACGGCGGTTCATGGCATGAAAACTCATGATGACGTTCCTCCGATTGCTCCTGTGGTTGGAAGTCGGTTTCGGGAGCATTATACGCGGCACGCGAGAGGTCGCGGCGAAAGCGCGAAGGGACGCGGAATCTGCATCCCCTCGCAAAAACCAGTTCTGCCTCACGGCTTGACGACTTGCAGATTGTTGGTCACAGAAAATGCGCCGGAGACACCGTTGGCACGGATGCCGACAAGATTCTTATCTCCGTCGCTGTCCACAACACCCTCCAGGGTCACGTGGCCATTCTTGACGATGATGCGGATCGGTTTCTGCACGCCCAGTTCGTACTTCTGCAGCGGGGGGTATTGGTAGATGGCGCGGAACAGTCGCCTGCGTAGGCCGTCGTCCATGGGCGACGGAGGAAGCACCTCGATCTGGTTATCCACCTTCTCGACGCCTTCAATGTGCTTCACGACGTTCTCGGCGTCGGACTTGAGTGTCGGCCTAACGACCTGTCCGAGGAGGGTAACGTTGTAGCCGTCTACTTTGTAGGCGATGTTGTCGAACACGCCGAAATACGGCAACATCAGCAGTTCGTGGCGAACTTCACGGGTGATCCGCTCCTGGGCGCGGGCTGGGGCCTGGGCGCGCTGTGCATCCTGGGCGACGCCCAGAACGCCGAGAGCAAGCAAACTGGCAAAAAGAATCATCAGGCGATTCTTCATGTGGTTTCTCCTTACGAGTGATTTTCCTGGGGTCCGGGTCAGTCTACTCCCAGCCAAGGGCAAGTTGCACGACGCGGGTGAAGCCCGCGCAAGATACCTCCCTAGGCTGAACTGCGCCCCGGCGCGGCCGGATGGCGTCTCTGAAAGCCAAACCCAGCCGGGCTAGCTCTCTGCAATATGGAGCCTGAGCTTTTCGTTGGAGGAAACCAAACGGACTTTTGCGCAACTCTCCAGCACCCAGTCAGCGCCGGCAGCGCGCAAATCAGGTTCCTGGACCGTGGTGGTAACGGCGATAACCTTCCCGCCCGCGGCCTTGCCGGAGCGGATTCCTGCGGGAACGTCTTCGAAGATAATGCAGGCGGCCGGCGGGAAACCCAGGATTGCAGCCGCTTTCAGATAGGGTTCGGGATGCGGCTTGCCGTGAGTGATGTCGTTGGAAGTGATCAGGTTTCTCGGCAACGGCAGGCCGGCGGCCCTGATGCGGACCTCGGCCAGAGGTCGGGTGCAGGAGGTCACGATGGTCCAGCGGTTCTCGGGAAGGCTGCCGAGCAGGTCGAGCGCACCCGGCAAAGGCACCACACCTTCGAGATCTTCGATCTCGCGGCGTTCGACCTCGCGATTCTCGGCTTCGTGATCAGAGTTGGGCAAATACTCACGAATGGTCGCAAGACTGGGCCGGCCGTGAGCATGGGCGATGACTTCATCGGGGTCGAATCCGTGATCTGCCGCCCAGCGCCGCCAAACGCGGGCAACGGCAGGCGTGGAGTTGATCAGGACTCCATCCATATCGAACAGCAGGGCGGCACAATCAAGTTGGGTCATCGTATCAGGGCGTACAAGTTTGAAAAGAAGGCGCGGGACGCAAGCGCCAGCCGCAATCGCTCCGCCTAGACATTCTAACCGGGAGAAGACTGAAGTTTCCCTGTGTGAGCGCCGATAGGCTAGAGGAGAGGCAATCGTTGCCGCAGATTGTGCAGCACGCGGGGAGCGCGCTTGCCCGCATCTGTGGGCTGGAGACAGCATGGCAACTCAGACAGAAAGTTGGTCTATCGCGCAGCGACTGCAGCAAACCACCGAAGAATTGAAGACTCTCGAACAACTGATTGTGTCCGCCGATTTTTCTCCCCGCATTCTGAGCGAATTCCGTAATGCGGTGGACAGCGTCCGGCAAACGGCGCGCGTAGTGCAGATGTGGATGGGATTGCAGCAGCAGCATCGCGACCCGTACTCGGTAATGAGCACGCTCTCCGGGGACCGAGTCCGACGCGCTACTCAGATTGCCAAGGATCTGACCATTGACCTGCAGTCCCTGGAAGTCGACTTCGGGACGGAGGGGCTTGCGGAGTTGTTTCAGGCGATTGATGCGCTGCACGAGCGGTTGGCTCCATTATTCCGAGCCGGCGATCGCCGTTTGTGACATTGCCTGGGGAGCATTGGGAGTTCCCGCCTCACTCTGCTCCGCCGGTGGAAAGCTGGAGGACTTTTGATGGTGATGAGCGTCACTCGGTCCGGTATCCGCAGTCACCTCATCTCCGGAAAAGAGGTGTAGCATGAAAGTTTCAGGACATCTTGCGGTAGGGGCCCGGCGGGGACCGTGCCATGCTGTCAAAGTGTGCGAATCCCGAGTGTTCTGAGGTTTTTCGCTATCTCCACCAGGGAAAGATTTTTCTTTTGTCCCCCACTCCCGAAGTACAAATGGCCACTGAAAATGCCTGCCCGTCGCTGTATGAGCGATTCTGGCTCTGCGACAAGTGCTCGAAACTGATGACCGTGGTCTGGGCAGGAACGGGGGCAATGCTGGTGAGTCTGCCTTCGGCAACTGCACCAGGACCGTCCTCGCTGCCGCCAGCGCCTGAGCCTGCATTCGGGAATGACGTGAGAAGCAGGCTGAGAGGACGGGCTGCCTCCGCCGGCCGGGACGACGGCTGAATTGTTGTGCAAGCAGCAGTTGTCAGGTGGAAAAGCGCACCGCGCCACGGAGAGTAGCTCTCCCGCCGTCAAGTTTCCTGAACTGCCTGCCGGGCCCTTGCGGGCCGGTGGTCCCCCGACAAAATCAGGACTGGACGATCTTTTCCAGTGCCGGCCGGTTGCGGATCACCAGGGTTGACCCCTTGAGTTGCAGCAACTGTTTTTTCTTGAATTCGG